>ERZ791886.1345-NODE-1345-length-12565-cov-6.162270_pt1 | contig 12565 bp, 10 predicted proteins | sample MGYA00510158_ERZ791886 | MGnify/ENA primary metagenome ERZ791886 (study PRJEB30046, sample SAMN00792063) | human gut metagenome | study: EMG produced TPA metagenomics assembly of the A metagenome-wide association study of gut microbiota in type 2... | reverse complement strand
TGAAAAGGCGTTGCCTTTTTTTGCGGCAGAGACAAGCTAAAGTCGGGCTTGTCAGGAATATTGATTTAGAAAGAAAAACTTCCAATGTGTATAATATTAAAGTGATATATATTCTATATATTATGAAAAATCATGGTGAAATTCACTATATAAGTATAACTTATAAATAAAGGTTAAAATAAATCAATGCTGAAAATCGTGAGCATTCTCTGAAAGGGTTGACATCAGTTCTGAATTTTTGTAGTATATCAAATAACATTTACTAGTATGGATTGGTAGAAAGAGAGGTCAAAGGACATGGGAAAGATTATAGGAGAAGGTATTACGTTTGATGATGTGCTGTTAGTTCCCGCATATTCAGAGGTAATTCCGAATGAAGTAGATCTGTCAACATATTTGACTAAAAAGATAAGACTTAATATTCCGATGATGAGCGCCGGAATGGATACGGTTACAGAACACCGTATGGCGATTGCAATGGCTCGTCAGGGCGGCATCGGTATTATTCATAAAAATATGTCGATTGAAGCTCAGGCGGAAGAGGTGGACAAGGTAAAAAGATCTGAAAACGGGGTTATTACAGATCCGTTTTATCTGTCACCGGAGAATACTTTGGAAGACGCTAATAATTTAATGGCAAAATTCCGTATTTCAGGAGTTCCGATAACAGAAGGGCGTAAACTTGTCGGTATTATTACGAATCGTGATTTAAAATTTGAAGAGGATTTTTCTAAAAAAATTAAAGAATCTATGACTTCTGAAGGATTGATTACAGCAAAAGAAGGAATTACTCTTGAAGAAGCAAAGAGAGTTCTTGCAAAGGCAAGAAAAGAAAAACTTCCGATTGTGGATGATGAGGGAAATCTGACAGGATTGATCACAATCAAAGATATTGAGAAACAGATCAAGTATCCGTTGTCTGCAAAAGATTCGCAGGGACGCCTTCTCTGTGGAGCGGCAATCGGAATTACAGCAAATTGTCTTGAGCGAGTAGATGCTCTGGTAAAGGCAAAAGTAGATGTTATCGTTATGGATTCTGCGCATGGTCATTCTGCAAATGTTCTTCGTACTGTTCGTATGGTGAAGGAAAAATATCCGGATCTTCAGGTAATTGCCGGTAATGTGGCGACAGGAGAAGCTGCGAAAGCATTAATTGAAGCCGGAGTTGATGCGGTGAAAGTCGGTATCGGACCGGGATCTATCTGTACGACTCGTGTTGTTGCCGGAATCGGTGTGCCGCAGATTACTGCGGTAATGGACTGCTATAATGTTGCAAAAGAATACGGTGTGCCGATTATTGCAGACGGAGGCATCAAATATTCAGGAGACATGACGAAAGCAATCGCCGCAGGAGCAAACGTATGTATGATGGGAAGTATTTTTGCGGGATGTGATGAAAGTCCGGGAACATTTGAACTTTATCAGGGAAGAAAATATAAAGTATACCGTGGAATGGGTTCAATCGCTGCTATGGAAAACGGAAGCAAAGACCGTTATTTCCAGGAAAATGCAAAGAAGCTCGTTCCGGAAGGTGTAGAAGGCCGTGTAGCTTATAAGGGAACGGTTGAGGATACTGTATTCCAGCTTATGGGAGGACTTCGTTCGGGTATGGGATATTGCGGAACACATACGATCGAAGAACTTAAATCAAACGGAAGATTTATTAAGATTTCAGCAGCATCTCTTAAAGAAAGTCATCCGCATGATATTCATATCACAAAAGAAGCGCCAAACTATAGCGTAGACGAATAAAGAAAATCAGCATCATTACATAACAGAAAAACGGTTTGTGTGACGATGGGAATCAAAGTAAATAGAAAACGTGATCAAATAAATGCCTGTTGAATTTCTGACAGGCATTTGTTTTTATAACGGCGACGAGCCAAAGTCCGGGCTTGTCCAAGACTTTGTCACCGCTTATAATCCCGGAATGTGCTTTTTGTCACTTTCGGGGATTCATCATATCAGCAGACCAAAATGCGAAAGATACATAGAACAGAGGCAAAGAAATGAGTCTTTATAAAAAAAACAGAAGAAAAGTATCGAAAAACAGAAAAAATGCATCGGGACATAATACTGGAAGATCAAGTACAAAGAAAAGCCGTTCTGTAAAATCGAATTCGTTAAAGCAGAAGATGAAAAAGAAAAGAATCAGAATAACGGCAGTTGCAGGACTCGCAGTGCTTCTTATTCTGACGATTATTTTAGTTGTGCGCTCCTGTATCGGAGAGAGAAATCAGTTTGTAGAAACAGATGCTTCACAGCCGGATATTGATGTACAGCTTTTGGATGTAAATCCCTATTCAAGGCCCGGAATCGAGAGCGAAGGAGTAAAAGGCGTTGTTATTCATTATACTGCAAATCCGGGAAGTACGGCTCAGGATAACAGAGATTATTTTAATGGCCTTCAATATTCCGGGCAGACGGAAGCAAGCAGTAATTTTATTGTAGGATTGGATGGAGAGATCATACAATGTGTACCGACATGGGAGATCGCTTATGCATCGAATGAGCGAAATGCAGATACAGTATCGATTGAAGTCTGTCACCCTGATGAAACAGGAAAGTTTACTGATGCGACATACCGTTCTCTTGTACAGCTTACAGCATGGCTTTGTGTCAAATTTGATTTGAAAGAAGATCAGATTATTCGCCATTACGATGTTACAGGAAAAAATTGTCCGAAATATTTTGTAGAAAACGAAGATGCATGGGAAATGTTTAAAGATAATGTGTGGGACGCGGTTCAAAAGAAATAGATGATCCGCTTGTTTGGAAAATTATATTGAGGACAGTTTCTTTGATTTTCGGAAAATTTGCGCAGACTGTATTTGTAAAATCCCTTGTCATGTTTCTATGGAATTGATATAATGTGTTAGATTTGTTAGTTTGAGTGAAATGTGGAGGGTAAAGATGAACGATCTGGAAATGTATCGTGAACAGCTTGCGATGTGTGATGATAAGCTTATAGATGCGCTTGTAGAGCGAAATGGAATCATCGAAAAGATAATGTCATATAAAGAAACATACGGGATGCCGATTTTGCAGCCTGCGCAAGAGGAAAAGCAGGAAAAAAGGTTGGAAGAAAAGTTACAGGGAAATAAATATCAGGAAGAAATCCATGATGTATTCCAGAGGATTTTGCGGAACAGCAAAAGAATTCAGGCAAGAAAGCTGTTTCCATATAATATTGTATTAATCGGGTTTATGGGAGCGGGAAAGTCTACGATTTCAGATTATCTCAGCACGATGTTTGATATGAAACTTGTGGAGATGGATCAGGAAATTGCCGAGAGGGAGGAAATGAGCATTCCGGATATTTTCGCAACATATGGGGAAGAATATTTCCGCAATCTTGAGACGGAATTATTAAAGGAACTTCAGACAGGCAGAAATTGTATTATTTCTTGTGGGGGCGGAGTAGCGCTTCGCAGTGAAAATGTCGTTGAAATGAAGAAAAACGGAAAGGTCGTTTTATTGACTGCCAGCCCGGAAACAATTTATGAACGCGTAAAAGACAGTAATGACCGCCCGCTTTTAAAAGAAAATAAAAGTGTGGAGTTTATTGCACAGTTGATGGAAAAAAGAAAAGAGAAGTATGAAGATGCGGCAGATGTTGTGATTCGCACGGATGGAAAAACGATATTGCAGATCTGCGAAGAACTGATTACAAGACTGATGGAGTTGGAAGAGAAATAATGTTTGAAAGATTTTTCCCGGATGAATATGTGGTATCTACATATGTAATCCCATTTGAAAGATTGTATGAAGAGGGATATCGAGGAGTAATTTTTGATATAGATAATACTCTTGTGCCTCACGGTGCACCGGCAGATGACAGAGCAAAAAAACTGTTTCGGAGATTGAAAGAGATTGGATTTTCCTCCTGTCTCATTTCTAATAATCAAGAAGAACGAGTAAAAATGTTCAATCAGGAGATTCGGACAAATTATATTTATAATGCGCATAAACCTTCAACGAAAAATTATGAGAAAGCGATGAAGATTATGGGAACTGATAAAACAAATACATTTTTTGTCGGAGATCAACTGTTTACAGATGTCTGGGGAGCGAAAAGAACAGGAATACATAATATTCTTGTGAGGCCGATCAATCCAAAAGAAGAGATTCAGATTGTTCTTAAGAGGTATCTTGAGAAGATCGTTCTTCATTTCTATAAAAAAAGATTGAAAAATGAAAGAAATTAGTATAGAATTATTAAATGGAGTGCTAAAATAGTGAACGATTTTGAAGGAGGAAGATAAATGATTTCAGCAGGAGATTTTAAGAACGGAATTACTGTGGAAATTGATGGAAATATTTACCAGATTTTGGAGTTCCAGCATGTAAAACCGGGAAAAGGTGCAGCTTTCGTAAGAACAAAATTAAAAAATATTATCAGTGGCGGTGCGGTAGAGAGAACATTCCGTCCGACAGAGAAATTCCCGAAAGCTCATATTGACAGAAAGGACATGCAGTATCTGTATCAGGACGGTGATTTGTACAACTTTATGGATGTTGAGACATATGATCAGATCGCTTTGAATGCGGATGTCGTAGGAGATGCTTTGAAATTTGTGAAAGAGAATGAGACAGTTAAGATCTGCTCACATAACGGAAATGTATTTTCTGTTGAACCGCCGCTTTTTGTCGAGCTGGAGATTACAGAAACAGAGCCGGGATTTAAGGGCGATACTGCACAGGGAGCAACGAAACCGGCTGTTGTAGAAACAGGCGCTACGGTTATGGTTCCGCTTTTTGTTGAGCAGGGAGATGTTCTGAAGATTGATACTCGTACAGGAGAGTATTTGTCAAGAGTTTAATCAAAGCGATATTTTAGATTTTGTGTCTATATAGTGTTTTGAAATTATATAAAAAGATTCCGTCTGAGGGCGGAATCTTTTTTGTGCAATATTACATGTTGCATTTTCTTTTTTGATTCTCTATAATCAAGAGCACATAATATTTTTCAAATTATCAATGTATTTCAAGGTACAGTTCGTACCGGATTTCTCATTTAATTCAAATTGAACCGCATAAAAAGGAAGGAGTTATATGACTTATATTGAATTTGCAGATGCGGTAGAAAAGATGATGAACAAAAAGATGAAAGGGGGCGTTCGTGCAAGCTTATATACGGCAATGAAAAATAATGGGAAAGAGAGAACGGGTATTTTGATTGAAATGCCCGGGATCAATATTTCTCCGACAATCTATCTAGAAGAGTATTACGAAAGCTATGTGGCGGGTAGAAAGATAGAACAGATTGTAGATGACATCAAGCAGCTTTATGAAGAAATAAAACAGGAAAAACCGTGGGATTGTGAATCTTTTCGGGATTATGAAGGGGTCAGAAACCGGATTGTATTTAAAGTGATCAACACGGCAAAAAATCGAAAATTTTTAAGAACCGTTCCCCATTTAGCGTTTCTTGATCTGTCTATTGTTTTTTATGTTCTTGTTGATGTGTCTGAAGAAGGAACAGCGGCAATGGTTGTTAACAGAAGCCATGCAGACACTTGGAAGGTGCAGGCAGAAACATTGTGGGAAGACGCGGTGAAAAATGTAAAAAATCTGCTTCCGGCAGAATTTGTTACGATGAACCATGCATTAAAATCTCTTTTAGGGGATGTGGAATATGAAGAGGGAGATCTTCTTTTAGAAAAGAAAAAAGACTATGATCAGATGTATGTTTTATCAAATAAATTCAGAAATTATGGAGCGGCATGTATTGCTTATCCTAACGTGCTCGAAATGATCGGTCAGATTTTAAAGAAAGATTATTATATTTTGCCAAGCAGTGTTCATGAAGTGATCATTGTGCCATATTCAGAAATCTATGTATGCAGTAAGTTGGATGAGATGGTAAGAGAAATCAACAGTACACAGGTTGAAGAGGAAGATGTATTAAGTAATCATGTGTATTTGTATGACAGAGTTTCCGGTAAGCTTCGTGTCGGATCATCTGTACAGACAGGGAGGATGATGGCATGAGACGATGGATGAAAGTTGTATTTTGTTTTCTTTTTGGAATCATTTTTACGAACATGTTCACTATGGATCAGGCAGTCGCAGATGAAAGCTTTGGAAAAAGAGAAATCTCAGCAGAATCATCCGTATTGACGCAGAAAAAACAAGCAGTGTTAGATATGGAAACAATGACATTTTCGTTGGAATCAGAGGCAGATGAAGACGGAGATACGATATCGAAAGGTATGATACTGACAACTGCGGGAATCACATCGGATACATATCCGGCAGTTTTGACAAAATCGGATGAGATGTTCAAAAAAGCGGCGGCAATTTCAGAAAGATCAAAAGTAGAACTGACAGTAGGAGAAGAGATTTATTATGGCAATTACAGCACTAATTATTTTGATGTAAACGGAAAACCTGCATACTGTCTTGAACCGCTGAAAGATACTCCAAATTCAGGTTCGTATGAAACGCAGGCATTAACCGGCGGAGCTGTAAGAAAAGGATTGTATTATGCATATGGCGGTCCAGGATATGAATTGTATAGGGCAAAATATGGTGCGATCGGCATTGGAGAAAATTATTCTGTAAATGACGAATACTGTATGAGTCATTGCATTTTGTCGTATCTTTATATGGGAACGGAGGAAGCGTTTCTAGGATTAGATCAGCAGGTAATTGAAAATTTAAAACAGAAGGCAAAAAATATAGAAAGTATGCCGGATCCGCCGGAATCATTTTACGCGTTTTTGTTTAACTTAAATTCAGCCGGACAGACAATGGGAGGAAGTGGAAAAGACAGAGTCGGATCTATTGAGATTTATAAATATTCCGATCATCCGGAATGGATAGAAGGAAACAGATGCTATTCTCTTGCAGGAGCGGTGTTTGGTATCTATGAAAGCGGAAAAGACAAACTATTATGGGAATTGACTACAGACGAATCAGGTTATGCAAAAAAAGAAAATATTCCGATCGGAAATTATGATATCAGGGAATTAAAAGCTCCGGCCGGACATGTTATACAATTTAAGCCGCAATCTATCCGAATAGATGAAAACAAAGTATGTACATATAAGTGCACAGATCAGGCGCAGTATTATCCGATAGATCTGATTTTACAGAAAAAAGATAAAGAAACAGATCAATCAGAAGCTCAAGGAGCGGCAACATTGGAAGACGCTCAATTTTCTATTAAGTATTATTCCGGATATTATGAAAAAAATCCGGCAGATTCAGGAGTAACACCGGTCAGAGAATGGATTATGAAAACGGATTCAGAAGGAAGAATAAGAATGAAAGAAGAACAAAAAGTCAGTGGAGATCCGTTTTATAAAAACACGGAAGGAGAAGTTGTTCTTCCGCTTGGAACTGTTACATTTCAGGAAATAAAAGCTCCTGAAGGATATTTGCTCAACAATGAAATTTTTATAGAAACGGTTAGGGAAGAAGGCACAGGACAGACAGATACAATTTTTCAATGTCCTACAATACCTGATCAGATCATCAGAGGTAATCTGCAGATTGTAAAATTTCGTGAAGATAAAGAGGAAGAATCAGAGCAGGGCGAACAAAAAGTACCTTTGGAGGGAATTGTTTTTACAATCACATCAAAAACAACAGGCTGGCAGTGTGAAATTGTAACAGATGAAAACGGATATGCGTCAACATTCCGACAAGGAGAAGAACAGCAGAAAGGAGGTCTTGTATATGATACATATATTGTGAGCGAAAAAAAGGCGCCGGAAGGGTTGACTCCGGTAGGAGATTTTGAGATTACAATAGAAGAAGATGCGAAAACGCTATATTACATATTAGAAAATAAGAAAATATTTTCTCCGGTAAAGCTCGTGAAAAAAGATAGCGAGACAGAAAAAATAATTCCTGTTGCAGGAGCGGTGTTTCGGCTTTTGGACAAAGATAAAAAACCGATTACGATGACGACACATTACCCGAATGAATCAGTTTACGATCTGTTTAAAACAGACGAAAACGGAAGTTTTGTTTTGCCTGAGAAACTTCCTGCCGGAAATTATTATTTTCAGGAGGTGGAAGCGCCGCAAGGTTATCTTATAGAAGATGGATTAATTCCATTTACAATTATAGAAAATCATGACTGGGAGAAACCTTTTATTGTTGAGTCGAAAGACAGACCGGCGAAAGGGCGCATTTATATTCAAAAAAATGATTCTGTAACAGAAAAAGGAATCTCAGGAGTAAAATTTGAGATAAAGGCAGCAGAAGATATTTGTACTCCTGACGGAACTGTTCGTGTGGAAAAAGGAACAGTAGTCGGATCATTAGTGACAGACCAAAGCGGGAAAGCATGGTCGGAAGAATTGTATCTTGGAACGTATGAGATCATAGAGACAAAGCAGGCAGAAGGTTATATTTTGCCGGAAAAGAGCGTTGAGATCGAATTAGAGTACGAAGGTCAGGACGTACCGGTTGTGACAAAAGAGACGGAAATATTAAATAAGCCTACGTCTGTAGTTATCCGAAAATCAGATGGGGAAACAAAGAAAGCACTTTCTGGCGTGAAATTTGAACTGCGGGAAAAAATATCGGAAATAAACGAAGAATCCGATGCAGAAGAGGAAGATCTCAGCGAAGAGAAAACAACATATATTACAGATGAAAATGGAGAAATACATCTTTCTTATCTGCGTCCGGGAGTCTACTGTCTTTATGAGTCTGAACCTTTGACAGGATATATAAAAAATGAAGAAGTGTGGGAGTTTCAGATCAGGGAAGACGGAACAGTAGAAGGAGAACAGGAAAAAATTCTGGAGATTGAAAATCATCATACACGGATCACGGATACACACGCCGTTTGGAAAGAAAGCAAGGCAAAAGAAATTATTGCAGGAGAGGAACATATTATCTGCGATACAGTCAATTTTAAATATATGGAAGCAAATGCATCTTATACGATGAAAGGCATATTGATGGATGCAGATACAGGAAAAGAACTGCTTCAGGACGGGAAACCGGTAACATCAGAAAAAACATTTAAGGGGAAAGACGCAAAAGACGGGATTACAATGGAATTTGATGTTGATTCAAGAAAATTTCCGGGGAAAAGAATTGTAGTTTTTGAAGTATTGTATCTCGGTGATTGTTTGATTGATGCACATCGAGATCTGAGAAATCAGGAACAGACAGTATCTATTTTGAAAAAAGAAGAAGTTACGGTAAAAACCGGAGATAATAAGGTATATATGAAGCAAACGATTTTGATTATGTCGGCGTCTGTCTGTATTTTATATGCTACTTGGAAACGAAAAAAACGAAGACATTAAAAACGACCGATCAAGGATGCAGCAGCTGAATTGTTCTATTTGAGAAATTGCTTTAGAAATTTATTTAAAGATTGCTTATTAGAATTATTAAAATTAGTATTTAGAGCTTGCTCAAAATTACTGGGCTTAAAATTACTGTTTAGAATTTGCTCAAAATCAGTAGTAATATAAAGCGGTTAGTGTTATAATATTGAGAAAGTAAAGACTGTTTTTCAGAACAGAGAAAGGACGTAGATTATGAGCAAAGTAGAAGAATTTATCGCCGAGACAAAACTGAATGATCTGCTGCACAAAAAAGAGGCGGAAAGTCAGAAAAATAAAGTGATCTGGGTATTGGCAATTATTGGAGCAGTGGCAGCAGTTGCAGGAATCGCTTACGCAGTGTATCGTTTCTTTACACCGGATTATTTGGAAGAGTTTGAAGATGATTTTGACGATGACTTCGATGATTATTTCAGCGAAGACGATCAGGTGTAAGAAACTGTTTGCAAAAGTAAAACAGAATATACAGGCAGAGTGTGGATGAAACTGCACCCTGCCTGTTTTGCAGTTGAAAAGGTGTCTGCTTTGCAATGATATATGGATGAAGGATTGACATAAAAGTTAACAGAAAAATTGATAAAAGAGTAAGAGTTAATGCGGTAATTTTCTGCTGTGTTAAAAAGAAAAATTATTATGAAAGGAAAAGCTTATGAAGAAAGGGCAGATTTTTGAAGGAATAATTGAAAGAGTAGATTTTCCGAATAAAGGACTTGTGAAAGTTGAAGAAGAAGGTAAAGATGCCAGATATGTGACTGTAAAAAATGCAGTACCGGGGCAAAAAGTGCGATTCATTATAAATAAATTTAAAAAAGGGAATGCAGAAGGCAGGCTGTTAGAAGTTCTGGAAAATTCCTCTCTTGAAACGAGGAAACCTGTATGCAGTATTTTTCCGGCATGCGGTGGATGCATGTATCAGACAATGCCGTATGAAGAACAGATGAAAATGAAAGAAGGACAGATCCGAAGAATTATGGATGAAGCTGTGGACGGCGAGTATTTGTTTGAAGGTGTGAAGGCAAGTCCGAAAGAATTTGCATATAGAAATAAGATGGAATTCTCATTCGGAGATGAATATAAAGATGGTCCTTTGTCGCTCGGACTTCATAAAAAAGGAAGTACTTATGATGTGCTGACCGCATCCGACTGTAAACTCGTGCATGAAGATATGAATAAAATTCTCGTGTGCGTATTAGAGTATTTTAAAGAGCGGAAAGTCAGTTATTATAAAAAGATGCAGCATGTCGGATATTTAAGACATTTACTTTTAAGACGGGGAGATACGACAGGAGAGATCCTTGTCAATCTTGTCACAACAACGCAGGAAGAATACGACTTATCAGAACTGACAGAACAGCTTTTACAGCTTCCGCTTGAAGGGAAAATCGTAGGCATTCTTCATATTTTGAATGATTCTTTGTCAGACGTTGTAAAAAGCGATGAGACGAGGGTTTTATATGGTCAGGATTTCTTTTATGAAAAACTGCTCGGATTACAATTTAAGATTACACCGTTCTCCTTTTTTCAGCCAAATACAAAGGGGGCGGAAGTGCTTTATGAAACAGTGCGTGAATACATAGGCGATATCCGTGATCTGACGGTGTTTGATCTGTTCAGCGGAACAGGCACGATCAGTCAGGTGCTTGCTCCTGTGGCAAAAAAAGTGATTGGCGTAGAGATTGTAGAAGAAGCAGTGGAAGCGGCAAAAGAGAATGCAGAAAGGAACGGACTTTCTAATTGTGAGTTTATTGCCGGGGATGTGTTTGAAGTGCTTGATGATATAAAGGAGAAACCGGATGTGATCATATTAGATCCGCCAAGAGATGGAATCCATCCGAAGGCATTACCGAAGATCTTGGATTATGGAGTGGATCGTATCGTATATATTTCATGTAAAATGACAAGCTTGGCGCGGGATTTAGAGTTGATACAGCAGAGAGGGTATACGGTTGAAAAAATGACGGCAGTGGATCAATTTTGTGAGACTGTGCATGTGGAGACGGTTGTTCTTTTGTCCCAACAAAAACCAGATGACACGATAGAGATCGACTTAGACTTAGATGAGCTGGATGCCACCAGTGCCGAGTTGAAAGCAACCTATCAGGAAATCAAAGATTATGTGCTGAAAGAATTTGGCTTGAAGGTTTCAAGTTTATATATTTCTCAGGTAAAACGCAAATGTGGAATTGAAGTGGGAGAAAACTATAATCTTCCAAAATCAGAAAATGCAAGAGTTCCACAATGCCCGAAAGAGAAGGAAGAAGCTATCAAGGCTGCCCTGGAATATTTTGCGATGATCTAAGGGCATCGCTGATTTCAAGGAGGAATAACACATGAAAAGCACATTTGAAAAAATGGGTGGAACCTACACACTTGGCGCAGACGGAATTTACTATCCGAATCTTGTCAGTACAGATGAAGAACCGCATTATGGGAAATACGGAATGTTGCGGAAAACATATCTGAAAGAGCATCGTCCGGCAATGTATTCACTGTATATGTTGGAAGACAGATTGACAGAACATCTGAATGCGGTGGACGATGAAACACAGGAGAAAATGGATATTCTGGTGAGTCAGATGATGGAGAAGCAGGGCATTACGGAAGAATTGAAAGCTCGTGACCAGATGGAATGGGTTAGAGCGGTAAATAATGTCCGGAATGCTGCAGAAGAGATTGTGTTGAAAGAATTGATTTACAGGTAAACAAAGGGCTGAACAGGTAGGACGAAAAATCCTATTTGTTCAGCTCTTGTGTTTATAATGGGCAAAGAAGAACCAAATTATAATTCCATATCATACGACCTTTTCTTAGTTCGAGCAGGCTGATTTCGCCGTATTTCCTGTTTCCTCTGATATTCAAGTTCCCAGGCACGATGGGAAAAAACATCAGGATCTTCCACATTGAGATAATCTACCTCATTGGCTGCAATATCACGGCGGTGATAGTCATAATACTTACCAAAAGTACCTTTGAGCTGTTCGATCAGCTTATCCCGAAAATCAGGACGTATCTGGATTCGGGTGTCCAGCAATTCTGTATACTGTTCTGGTTCAGGACGAAATTTTTCTTCCCGGAAAGCGGCGGCGTCTTTTTCAAGCTGCTTTTTGAGCGAGGTGTCCTGAGAATACAGGATATCCAGATTTTTATTCATCTGGTCATATTTCTTGGATAGATTCGTCATATCTTTATTGGTAGAGCATTCTGCCTGGAAGATTAGCTGCTCTTTCCTTGATTTCAGTTCTTCG
>ERZ791886.1297-NODE-1297-length-12853-cov-3.655649_pt1 | contig 12853 bp, 14 predicted proteins | sample MGYA00510158_ERZ791886 | MGnify/ENA primary metagenome ERZ791886 (study PRJEB30046, sample SAMN00792063) | human gut metagenome | study: EMG produced TPA metagenomics assembly of the A metagenome-wide association study of gut microbiota in type 2... | reverse complement strand
GTTGCCCACGATGGTATCTGCGTTGTCCTTGTAGATGGCTTTCAACTGGCTTCTCGCCTGCAAAACAAGGCAGGCAGAGATCTCACGGCTGCGGATGGTGGCTACCAATTTTTCAAGGTTTGGAATCTGCCCGATGTTGGCGCACTCGTCGATAAGGCACCGCACATGGATGGGCAGCTTGCCGCCGTACACATCGTCTGCTTTATCGCAGAGCAGATTGAAAAGCTGGGTGTAGACCATCGAGATCAGGAAGTTGAAGGTGCTGTCTGTATCGCTCATGATGAGAAACAGCGCCGTTTTCCGGTCGCCCAGCTTGTCCAGTTCCAGCTCATCGTACATGGTGGCATCCCGGACTTCCTGAATATCGAAAGGTGCCATCCGGGCACCACAAGAGATCAGTATTGAACGGGCCGTCTTGCCGGCAGCTAATTTATAGAGCTTGTATTGGCGCACAGCGAAGGAATTAGGCTTTTTCTTGCCCAGATCTTCAAACAGCAGATCTACCGGATTCTGATAAGTTTCATCATCTTCCGAAACCTGCATGGTGTTGAGCATTTCCAACAGTGTTGCGAAGTTTTGCTCCTCGACAGGGGCTTCATAGTGAAGGTAGGCGATCAGCGAAACGAGCAAAAGCCGTTCCGCTTTGTCCCAGAATGGGTCGCCGCCCTGACCTTCACCCTTGGTGTTGGTCATCAGTGCGGTGACGAGCTTCAGAATGTCCTTTTCACTGTGGATGTACGCCATGGGGTTATAGCGCATACTCTTGGAAAAGTTGATGGTGTTGAAAATCTTTAGCTTGTAGCCCTTTTGTAACAGGGCATTGCCGCACTCGACTACGATACTGCCTTTCGGATCAGTAATTACATATGAACTATGACATTGTAAAAGATTCGGTTTCAGCCAGAAGCGCGTCTTGCCGCTGCCGGAGCCGCCCAATACAAGAACATTTTTGTTCCGGGCGTTCTTAGGGTCCGGCGGGCGGTTGCTCATCATCAGCCGTTCTGTTTTTGTCAGGATGATATTGTCCTCAAACTTCGGAGCCATAAAAGGCTCAATATCTTTGGGTCCGCCCCACCGGGCAGAGCCGTACTCCATACCGTGACGGTACTTCTTGGAGTTTTTGCTTTTTAGATAGACTGCCAGCCGTAACCCTGCACCGCAGCACAAGCCCACCAGCAAATCCAGAGGGTGCAGACTGGGCAGAGGATTTGCAAACACCAGCGGAACGGTGCCCATCATGGACATGATCTTATCCCCCAGCTCTTTGCCCTCGGCAAGCCGCCATGCTTCACCGAGGTTCGTTGCCACCAGTCCCAGCAAAATATAGGGCAGATACAGCGCCAGCAGTTTTGTCAGCTTTTTCGTGGTCACAGTCCACGCTCCTGTTCCTTGTGCCGGACTTTGCCGGGGAGTTCTGCTGCTGCCTGCACCAGTTAATGCAATCGTGCCAGCACCGAGGGGCGTTTGTCCTTGTTCAGCAGGGATGCCGAATACTCCTTGAACGCCGAGTTAAATGCTTCTGCGTCCGGGGCTTTGAAAAAGACCAGATACCGGGGCGGCATTTCAGAGTTATCCTTGCGAATAGCATAGTCAATGCCATATTTTTTTGCATACCGTTCAAACCCACGGATATTTGTTTTGTCGATTTCCACACTGGAAACACCACGATTCTGCCGCAGTAGCATTCGGACGCTCTGTTTGCCGCCAGCCATCTTCGCTTGCTGCTGTTGAATGGCAGCTTTTCCGGCATTAAGAATTGTCCGGGCGGTCAACTTTGTAGTAGACACCACGATGTTGAATGTTTTCTGCTCGACTTCTTCCTGCATTTTACCACCTCCCGTGCAGAAGTTTGGATTTAACGGTCATGTTCCGCTGGGGGCTTGTTCACGGCTTTATTCTCGGCGGACTTCACAGCGTCGTCCGGGATAGGAATCACCAACAGACGATTTCCTAACTTCAAAAAGGTTTCAGGCTGGTGAAAATGCTTCTCATACTTCTGTGCCAGTTCCGGGGAAAGCGATTCAAAATCCTCCGCACCCTCTCCGACAACCAGAAAAGTTCCGGCAACAACATCATACATTTGACCATGCTCATCACGCAAGGCACGATTCAAGGGCAGCCCCGTCAGCTTACCTTCATCGTTATACACGATAGCAACCGGATCATCGAAAGGATAGCTTGCCGCAATGGTGCCACCGACAGCATCCTGAAAATCTTTCAGTTCCGTGCCAATGGTGGCTTTCTGCGGATACATACCGGGCTGAACCAAAAGAATCTCCATTTTTCTGTTCTCGGAAAGCTCCTGCTCACCCACGGTTTTGAAATCGACACCGACAAAATCTGTGGAATCGAGAACATAGTCCTCATTGTTCCACGCTTCTGTAACGAGCCGCTCTGCTTCTGCCCGCGAATCGGCTTCAACAGAAACCGTGCGTTGGAGCGTTTCTGTAATTTCCACATCAAACTTCTTCATGCACACCTCAGTCGATGCAGATGCAGGTCAGCTTGTCGCGGTCGATCATCAGAGTGACACTGTTGCTTTCCAGATATTTCTGGATGGTGTACATATCGCTCATCGTCAGAGATGCAAAATTCCTCTCATCATCGAAGCGGTGGAAAATCACCGGGCCGACCAGATACCGCTTGCCCATCAGCTTAATGACCTGCTTGGGGTTGTAGCGGAAGCCCAGCGGTTCATCTTCGGAAATGCCGATGCCCTCATCTGCTTCATCGAAGCAGGGCAGGATATGCGGCGCATCGTCAGGCCGGATCACGGTCAAATCCAGAACGGGAGAAACTGCTGCAAAGTATGGCTCTGCATTGCCAAGTTCGTTCTGCATGACCATGTGCATGAAAGAGAAGAAGCCGGACACCGTATCGTCGATATGGTCGATTTTCTTGCTCATGGTGCCGATGGTCTTTGCGGTATTGAAATCAATCGTATTGTTCATGGGCGTTACCTCCTAATTTTTTTTTCAAAATAAAAGACCCAATCGGGTCTTATCGGTTCATGCGCTGTCAACGCTCATTGCTACGCTGACGCTTTTTCTGCCACGCATCCAGAAGCTGTATGATTTTTTCTTCCATTTGCCGGGGCGTGTAACTGCGCGGAAAGTATTTTCGCAGGATGTCGTTTTTGATAGTTACTGTGTCCAGTTCGCCTTTCTTTTCTTCTCCCATAATGGCAACAACGGCATCAGAGGTGAATTGACTTTTCTGTGCCAGTTCTTTGATGCGCTTTGCCTGTGAAACGGAAGGTGCGTTTTGCGTATCGTCCATCGCCTTTATCATTTCCTGCTGTTGCTCAGGCGAGAGATAAGACAGCTCTACGGCAGGATTGAATGAAATCATTTTTTCGTCCACCATATTGAGCAGTTCAGGAATAAGGTTCGTAAGTCGGACATACCGCTGTACTTGTCTGCCGCTTTCATCAGTGGCTTTTCCTATCACGTCAGCAGCCTCCAACTTCCCGACAACTTGTCGGGAAGTTAAATCCGACCTAGCACCTTGATTTTTTAGAGCATCCAGCTTCATTTTGTACGCGAACGCTCTTTCGCTGGGTGAGATGTGTTCTCGCTGCAAGTTGGAATCAACCATCAGAATCGTGGCGGCATCATCGTCCATATCACGCACGATGACAGGCAGAGTTTCCAGTCCGGCCATCTTTGCGGCGAACTGGCGGCGGTGGCCGGAGATAATCTCGTAGCCGTCACCATCCGGGCGCGGCCTTGCGATAAGCGGAGCCAGCACACCAAACTGAGCAATGCTTTCCACTGTTCGGGTCATGGCTTCATCGTCCACAACTTTGAAAGGATGGTTGGTGAACGGATGCAGCTCATCAATGGGGATTTGCTGTACCTGCTCTCTTTTTTCTTCCTGCCGTTGCTCCTCGGTGGAAAATAGCAGCTCATCTAATCCTTTTAGAGCTAAGTTTCCGTTGTTTTTCGGCATTTGCCAACACCTCCCTCGTTAAAGATTGGTAGGCTGCGGCCACCTTGCCTTTCGGGTCATGCTGGTAAATGCTTTCTCCCGTTGTGCTGATTTCAGCAGCACGAACAGAATGGGGAATCGTCTGCTCGAACACATGGATCTTCCGACCGTAGCCTTGTCGGATTAAATTGTCAATCTGCTTACCATAGGTGGTGCGGCTGTCCGTCATGGTCAGCAAAATGCCCTCGATTTTCAGTTTTGGATTTATCTGCCGCCGAACTTTGCCAATCGTCTGCAAAAGCTGTTCCAGACCTTTTGCTGAAAGGTACTGTGCTTGCATCGGAATCAGTGTCGTGTCTGCCGCTGCCAGTGCGTTGATGGTAAGCATCCCCAATGAGGGAGTGCAATCCAGCAGAATATAATCGTACTCGCGTTTAGCACTGTCCAACACCTGCTTGAGCATCTTTTCCCGGTTCATACTGTTCACAAGGGCGACTTCCATTCCTGCCAATTCAATGTTGGCCGGGATAAGGTCAACGCCCTCTGCATGGTGCAGGATACCATCACCGGGCTGGATGGGCTGGTCGTTCATGGCTTTCTGCATAAGGGTGGACAATGTGGTGGACAGCTCATCCGGCTGCTGCCAGCCCATACTGATGGTAAGTGAACCCTGCGGGTCAACATCCACCAGCAGAACCTTTTTGCCCTCCATTGCCAGACCGATACCAAGATTTTCACAGGTAGTGGTCTTGGCCGTGCCGCCTTTTTGGTTTACGATGGCGATTGTGGCAGCTTTCTTTGCGATAACATCACCCCGCTTTCGGAGAGCCACGCGCAAAGTCGTGGTTCGTTTTGTTCTGATAATAGAGATTCATGGTCGTGGGCGCATTGAACAGTGCTGCCAACAAATATTGCTTCATGTTTCGCACTGGGGAAGTGTTCTCTGCCAGACAGCCTAGCACGAAGCGGATATGGTCTGCGTTCAGCTTTTTCAACCGACTGCGCACCACTTCGGTGGGCTTATCATCCCCGGCAATCCTCAACATCTTGCGTTTGGTGGAGCAGGTGTCCACAAGCAAGTCCACAATTTGATAGATGGTGTCCTCATCATCCGGGCAAAGCCGGAGCAGCAGTTCGACCTCCAATGCCTGATAAAAATAATCTTCGAGTTGTTCTCTGTCCGATTCATCCGGGAGGAAAGGATTGTTCCTCTCTGTTTTATTCTTATCAGTCTTATTAGATTGCGGTTTTGGCTGCACCTGAACTGCATTTTCAGCAGCACAAGAATTGCTGTTTGCGCAATTCTGTACTTGTGCTTTTGGCGGCAGTCCAGACGAAAAGTTCTTGACATAGATCAAGCTGGGTCTGCCCAGCCCTCGCCGTTTGCGCTCAATAAGATTGGCCTGTTCCAGTTCCCGGAACAGCTTGACCGCCTTGTGTTCGGCGCAGCAGAGAGATTCCTGCACTTCCCGGACAGTGTAGATGATATACACGCGCCCTTGCTCATCCAACCAGTTGTTCTTTGCGGAAAGGCTCATACGGTCAAGCAGGATGCCATACAGTGTTCGGGCGTCCGTGGAAAGCTGCCGGAAACGGCTGTCCTGAAAGAGTGCTTTCGGAATACGGAAGTAGGAAAACAGTTCGCCCGACTGCCCATAGAAGTAGTCGTAACTCATGGTATTAACGGATCATCAACTCACGGTCTGCGGCACCTTTCATATACATAGCTTCTGCGATGTCATCCATCACTCGGAACAGTGCATCGTCCAGTTCAAGATACTTCCGCCCTAGCTTTTCATCCAGCAGCCGCCGAAATTCACGTTCGAGCTTGTCGTGTTCGCCAGCAGCCCGGTGATAACGTGGTGTCTTCATCAGCTCCGTCCATATTGGACGTACCATTTTGTCGTAGTAGGTCAGCATAAAATCTTTATCCATAGGCATCCTCCTTTTGAAATGTGTTGTAGGCAAAAATAAAAGCGCGTCTTCCATTCATCGAGAGTAAAAGTTGCATTTTACGGTACATCGTATTTTATTGTGAATTAGGATGTGATACATTTGCCCCTCTGTGAGCTATATCTCAAGGACCTGTAGCCCCTTTGCCTGTCAGTGCCAGTTTGTGTTAGCAATCCGTCTTGAAATGGACCTTCCGTAATGCTATACTTATTTTAAAATGGGTTTTATGTAGTTTTCCGAACTGTTGATTTTATCGACAACTAATTATTCGCGCAACTTGTGAATCTTTGGAATGCGAATTCAATATTTTGACTTTGGTGCAATCTCTATTGACTCAATAAAGGAGGTCTTTCAATGAATAATAGCGGTGAAATTATTTCCCTTTATGAAAAATATGGATTTGAACTAGAAGATAACCAAAATCCAGAGAAATATCTTGTGTTTTCTCATAGAAAAGGATATTTTCAAAATGCAGAAATTCTTTTGATTGATTTGGATTTCGACTTCCATAATTTAGAAGAAGGATATAAAGCGGCGGGTTTTGCTGTAAAAATCAATAAATATTCAAATCTTGATGAAATTCACTCGCAATTGTTTTCTGGATTTTTCTTACCATCAAACAATTGCAAGAAATTAGAGCAAGAATATAATCGCTATGCCAAAAAACAGACCGAAAAAATCAGCTTTTGTGAATATAAATTTATTCCTTGCCGGTTTGTGGATGATAATAATGAATCTCGAAAAAATCTAATAGAATATATTTACCAACGGTTGTTTGAGAAAGGTCCACAGTTGATTATCGTTGAAGCTGCGGCAGGTTTTGGAAAAACAAGCGTTTCTTATGAACTAATAAAAAGGTTGTCTGTGGATTCAAAAGGGACTGTTCCCATTATCACTGAATTATCAAAAAACCGAACGGCTTCCATCTTCAAATATGTTTTGTTAACTGAAATTGACAGCAAATTTTCAAGCCTTAGTTCGGAGTTGGTTACCTATGAGATAAAACAAGGAAAGGTTCCCTTAATTATTGACGGATTTGACGAATTGCTTTCAAAATCACATGATGATGTTCAAGCAGATTTGTCTGATTCAGACGAAAAAACCGCTCAAACAATGCTATCTACAATTGCTCAACTGCTTGGGGAAAATTCCTGTGCAAAAATTGTTTTGACATCAAGAAAAAGTTCGATTTTTGCTGGCGAGTTGTTTGAAGAATGGTCTGATAAATACCTTCCTCATTGTCAAATCACACGAATTCAAATCATTCCACCGGTTGTATCTGACTGGTTAGATGGATCTAAGATTGACTTGTTACGCTCTAGAGGCATTATATTTGATGATATTTCAAATCCGACCCTTTTAACATTCCTTTCCTCCCAAAGTAATGAAAATATTGCTTCTAAATTCACTTCTGTCGATTCAATTTTACAGCAATATTTTAAAATCCTTCTTGAACGAGAACAAAAAAGGCAGTCACTCTCATTAAAAGCTGATGAGCAACTTGCTTTGATGGAGAGTGTAGCAGGAACCATGGCATCATTTAAGCAATCGACTTGCACAAGTGCCGAAATAAAAGATATCATCCGTATGTCTCTTGGTGAAGATATTCTTGAATATCTGGACCGCTATAATGACTTCTCTAGAGAAGATGTTCCGACCGAAGATGAATTTTTGCAAAAACTTTCGCATCACGCACTTTTAGATCGCATTCCAAACACATCTAACTCTATTGGATTTATAAATGATTTTATATTCGGATATTTAATCGCTGAAGCAGTTACAAACAACCAACTTCCAGATTTGTCACCTGCAGAAATCGAAGAGAAATATTGGAACCTTATGGTAACGTCCTATGGAACCTGTAGCAAAGAGAAACGAGAAGCATTGTATCGCATTATCACTGATAATAAAATAGAATTCACTCCCTATGAAGAGTTACATACCGATCTTGCTCTCCTTCATAAGACGTCTCATAAGTATATTCGGCGCTATTACGAATCTGTGTACTTCGGAGAAAATGTTTCCCTCACAGCGTCAAATTTCAGCGATTGTGTTTTTTCATGTTGTACATTTAATTCCTGCTCAATTTCCTCTGATGCGTTTAGAGATTGTAAATTCTATGGATGTCACTTTTATGAAGTGAAAATCATTCCTGCTGATAATCAAAAGAACTGTAATCTTATTTTTTCAAATTGCTGTGGAGAATCAGAACTTCGAAAAATTTCTTGTAAAGAACCAGTCCTTTCTTCCACAAATACTGAAATCGAATACGAAAAAAAGGTTCTTGAACAATATTGGCGCCCAGGTAGTGATCATGCTGACAGAAGAAGGCTTTTCTCGACATTATTTAAAGGTTATGCGCAACAGGATTATGAGGGAATATCAGAAGCAATCGATCGACTTTACGGAAAAGAAATACTGTTGCATAAAAGCAACTGCATCGAATTAAATTTTGAAAAAATGTCAGAGATTAGAGAAATTCTTGGGAGATAAATAAATGGATATTGGCATGCATGATTTACCCAATAGGCCTGTAAATGACATTATTAATGGTATTGAAATGTATCTTCAAAAAGCCGGCTTGTATTTTAGGATTTTCGGAAGGATAAAAACTGGTTCTTCTATCGATGAGAAAATTAAACGAAAGGGATACACTCGCGATGGAAAACATATGCAAGATTTGGTAGGTGTTCGTATTGCACTGTACTTTTCAGATGATGTTCCGCTCTGTCAAGAAATTATAGAGAAGTATTATAAAGTTGATAATATTTCTAAAACCACTATTGAACCTGACAAATTTTCTCAGGAAAGATTAAATCTTGTGTGTTGGATGCCTGATGAGGTTGCAGATCAATTTGATCCTTCTTTATGGAATGACTATCCAATCGATAAAACGTTTGAAATCCAAATAAGAACAATTTTCTCGGAAGGATGGCATGAAGTAGAACACGACATTCGTTACAAAAGTCTTTCTGATTGGAATGAATATCCTGAATTGTCAAGGAATTTAAATGGAGTATTTGCGACCTTAGAGACTTGTGATTGGGCTATACTATCAATTATAAATGATCTTGCATATCGGCAATATAAAAGCAGTCAGTGGGCGCAAATGATAAAAACCAAAATGCGTATTCATTTGCAAAGCGATAGTTTACCAGACAACATTGTTGAATTTTTAAATGCAAATCCGATGATCGGGAAAAAATTATTTAGAGCTGACAGAGAACAAGTCTTGCTTTTTATGGTGTTTGACCTTAAGAAAAACATTCCATTAAAGCTGGAAAATCTAGTCTACATAATTAATGCTTCTACTATCAAAGATCCCACGCTTGCAAGCCTTGCTCCTCCAATAATTCAGTCTAGACTAAAAGACTATTTTAATTGAATTCTTGCAAAAAATGTGAAAAGCGTAACGCCCATTCGGTCAAATCGACTAGAATAGACGTTGCGCTTTTTCATTTGGATGTTGGAATTTATTATTCTATGCACTGCCTTAGAACATCACAGAACGCCATATCATCATCTATGGCAGCGATTGCAGCGTTGATCAAAGTTTCTCGGTCCGTGTTGCCCCAGTTGATGTGCAGACCATATTCTAACGCCATGCAGCGAATCAACTCACGGATGCAGCGGCCATTTTCCTCACGAAATGGATGGATGATGTTCAGCTCCGCCATCGTCTGCGACAGATTTTGAATCTGCTTTTCTTCATCGTGCTCGGCAAGCAGTTTCTTGGCATGGATGTTTTTGAACACACGCTCCAATTCTCGGTCAATCAGATCTGACGGGTAGAACATCGTGTCTCCCTTGCTGATTTGTTCTTTGCGGATGTGCCCTGCAAAGGGGTACACATCTTCAAAAAGGAAACGGTGAATCCGAAACAGGTGAGTTTTGGTAAAACGTCCCTTGATTGGCTCCTGCAACAGAGCCATCTGTTTGACCGCCGTAAATTCTTCTTCGGCCTGTTTAAGTTCTGCTTTGTCGCGGATATCAAATTTGTTGATCAGAACATCCGTATCAGGGTAGCAGTATATGGATTGCACCGTGGTGTAGACATCATACTTCGAGAACATAATCAGCCCTTCTTTGCGTACTTTGCGCGCAGTTCATTCACGACCTGCTGATAGCTGGCCTGACCGCTGCCAATGCGGTCAAGGTTGCTGCGTGTATCTTTGCTGATGGTCATGCCCTCAATGGCAAAGGTTCCATACACATTGCGGAGGTTGCTCTTGTGCTGGGCAGGGGTAGTATACTTGACACTCATGGTTGAGTCTCCTTTTAATCCACATGATACTATATAAAGTTTATCGTGTATGCGTCCTCTTGTCAATCTATAGCTTGATGCCAAATGTAAAAAGCGCAGCTTCCATTCCTTCCGAGTAAAAGTTGCGCTTTTACGGTACATCGTGTTTTCTTTTGAATCGGGATGCGATACATCTGAACCCCATGTGAGCTATATCTCAAGGGCCTGTAGCTCACTTGTCCGCCAACCATATTACATCCCAAATCGCTTCCTTTTGAAAATCAGCGGATTGGAAACCATACTTGCGACCGAGAAAGGTCGTTGGGCTGGCAGAATATTCTATATGGACGAATATACGTTGATTTTTCTTCTCTCGCAGTGCATAAGGTGTGCACAAAAGCGATATTGCTGGGAGAGCGTTCGGTTCGCATCCGAGAGGTCAAGGGTTCGAATCCCTCTAGGTCCACTTTTAGCAGCAGCGTAATTTTAACGCTGCTGCTTTTCTTTTGCGTACACATAAGTCACACGCCGGCTTTGTGACCCAGAGGGATCCGAACAGCACTGCCCTGCTGCAGGCAGGGCGAACTGCCAGCCCGGTTCCCAGAACTATAAGCAGGAGAAGCGAAGCCGTCCTTATTTTCTGTTTCATTGCAGGGTCTCCTATTCTTTATCCAGTGATCCAGAAATTGCATCTGCTCTTTCGTATGAAACCAATGCTCTCCGCCCGGCATAACGGTCAGCTCTGCGTTGTTCTTTTCCGCAAAGGCTTTTATGGTTTCCATGGAGGTCAGAGCATCCTTTTCCCCATACAAAATGCGGGTAGGGATTTTCCATGAAATCGGATGCTCCCGGACATAGCAGAGATATTTCCACGACAGCGTTTCTCCAAATGTTGTGGGAATTTCCAGTTTCTCTGCAAGTTCTGCTTCGGAGACGTCAGCCCATTGCATCATGTTGCAAATCAGTTGTTCCATATCAACTACTGGAGAAATAAAATAAGCGGTATCCACCAATTTCTCATTCAACGAGGACAAAGATAAAAACGCACCAATGCTATTTGCCACCAGTGTGAGCTTCCCGCAGCGTTTCCGCACTGCCGTAAAAAATCCGGAAAATTCCTCCGTGGCTTCCCATGGAGATCGTGCGTGGTAGTCGAAACCAATTACTTCACAATTAGGGAATAGGGCTTTATAATGCTCGGCCTCTTGTGCCGAACCACCCTTTCCGTGAACATATACAACAATTTCTTCCATATAAAATCCTCCAAAAAACGCAGCGCACCCCCCATTCTATGGGCTGCACTGCGTCTGCGCGTCTGGCGTCTGGCTTGATTCAATTATTCTGCCGCCAATTTCAAAAATTTCTTGTCCGACTGGATGCTCTGGGTCACAAACTTCCCATCCCGGAACAACGCGTAGGTTGTGACAGGTGCAGGCACATTCTGGGCCGTCTCTTTCTCGGTGATGTGAACGGCTTTGAACGGGATCCCATGTTCCTTTGCAGCCTCCTGCACCTTTGGCACCCAATAATAGGTGTAGGGGCACTGGTCGGTATAGTAGAGGACAAAGCCGTTTTCCTCCACCTTGGGATGCTTGGCACAGTCCTTGAATTTTGGCGGCCGGGCATTCTCTGCAAGGGGCAGATACATGAGGTCGATGCCGCAATCGGAGATGTCTGAGACCTTGAAGCCCTTATGGGTCAAAAACTTGGGGTCGGCGAGATAATCCCGTTTGCGCCCCTCGGCACACAGAATGCAAACGCCGTTTTTGCCCTGCGCCTTGGCATCCCGAAGGCATTCTTCCAGCAGCTCGCTGGAATAGCCGTGACCTTTCAAGGAACCGGAGACCCACAGACAGTTGATATAAAGCCAGCCTGCTGCATCAATGGGTACCCATGCGTTTTCTGCCGGGATGTACTCGATAAAGCATTTGCCGCGCTCTGCACTGCGGTAAAAAACAAGTCCCTCCTCAAAGCGCTGCTTGAGCCATTCTTTTTTGGCAAGGCTCTGTTTGCCGGACATGGCACAACAGATGTGTTCCCTGTCGATGTTTTCTTTGGTAACTCTGATATAGTCCATCGAAGCACTCTCCCCTATCTTTGTACTTTTTCATGCCTTCTCCGGCACAGTTTCTTCCAGTTTTCCATCTGTGCCGCAGAGCACTTCTCCGACACAGCGACCTTTTCGTTTTTGGCTGCGGCTTACCGCATCCGTCCACTCGCGCCTTTGCGTACCCAGACGGCCACCGGCTCGTAGTCTTCCAGCAGGCCCTTCTCCCATGCGTCGGCCACGATATTGCCGAGGAAACCACAGCCCACGATGCCAAATTTCGTTTTCATGTTTCCGTTTCTCCTTTTCCCGCCGGGTTGGCGGATTTTTCTTTTCCAGTATACCATACCTTGTGCAGAAACGCAAAACCCGGCGTTTTTCATAGTTTTTTTGTCATTCACGCACGAAAAGCAGCATTTCATGCAGTTTTGCTTGCTTGACTCCCCCCAGAAATGCTATAATTGTATCAATCGAACGTCCATATTTTTTCAACATCCAAAGGAGGTTTTTGTATGCTCTCTTATCGTAAGCTTGCGATGCGTGTTCTGGGTCGCCCCCTCCATACAGGGGGGGTATTAATTCACCCCGTCCGGCCTCTCAGCGGGCAGCGGCGTTTATCCTGACCGCCGCAATGCTCACCACCCTTGCCGCCCCGGCCTTTGCAGGGACATGGTACATCG
>ERZ791886.1295-NODE-1295-length-12855-cov-3.304766_pt1 | contig 12855 bp, 8 predicted proteins | sample MGYA00510158_ERZ791886 | MGnify/ENA primary metagenome ERZ791886 (study PRJEB30046, sample SAMN00792063) | human gut metagenome | study: EMG produced TPA metagenomics assembly of the A metagenome-wide association study of gut microbiota in type 2... | reverse complement strand
CACCGGCGGCGGGGTTGGGAAGGAGGGGGAGGGCTGCTCCCAGGGGCCTCCCCTCCAGAGGTCGTTCGGCTGTTCCTTCATAACGGCACTTCCCATCTCTCCGGTCTCAGCCGGCCGTCACGCCAGCGTCAGGGTGAAGGTGAACTGAGTCACCCCATCCTCGCTGGTGGCGGTGATATTTTCCTTCAAATTGCCCAAAATGGTTTTGACGATATATAGGCCCAGGCCCACACCCTCCCGGTCCACGCTGCGGGAGTAATCCGCCTTGTGGAAGCGTTCAAAGAGGAGTGGCAGCTCGTCCGGCGGGATGGTTGCCCCCAGATTGCGTACGGTGACAAGGGCCTTTCCGTCCTTTTTTGTGATCTGGACTGTGATGTCCGTCCCTTGGGCAGCAAACTTCGCCGCATTGTCCAGCAGGTTATAGCACACCTGGGTCACCGCGTCCGGGTCGCCCCACACCATGATCGGATCCTCCGGGAACTGAGCGTCCACATCCAGGCCCCGGCCGGTGATCCTCCCCTCCAGGCTGACCAGCACCCGGGACATGACCTCTATGATGTCAAACTGCTCCTGAGCGGTGACCGTCTCCGTCAGGGCGTTGAGCCTGGATAGGTCCAGCATCCTCCGGACCAGGCGGGACAGCCGCCGGGTCTCGGACACCACCACATTCAGCGCCTCCCCCTCCTTCTCCGGCGGGATCGTGCCATCCAGGATGCCCTCGGCAAAGCCGGCGATGGTGGTCATGGGGGTCTTAAGCTCGTGAGAGACGTTGGCGATGAAATCAGCCCGCTGGCTCTCCACCTTCTCCAGGGAGTTGGCCATGAAGTTGAACGCCTCCGCAAGCTCCCCGATCTCGTCGCAGCGGTCCTTATAGCTGTTGACCCGCACGTCAAACTCACCCCGCCCGAACTTCCGGGCGGCCTCCGCCATCTCGGTGAGGGGGCGGGTCTGGTGGGCCGAAGTGATGGAGCTGGCGATCACCGCGATGAGCAGCACCACCACCGCTGCAAAGAAGAAGATGGTGGCCGTGGCCCGCCACATCTCTGAAAGGCCGCTGGTGTCCCCCGACACCAGGACCAGCCCCAGGTTGGCGGCCAGCGTGGGGGTCAGCTTGGTCTGCACCGGCAGTCCCGCGATATAGCGGTTGGCCCCATAGACCCCCCCCAGATTGGTGATGCCGTTGTAGTGCCCCTGCTGGAGGATCTGCTGGACTACCCGGTCCGGGATCTGCTTGTGGTAGAGGTCGCTGTCCGTGGCGTACAGGATCTCCCCCTGGGTGTTGGTAACGATCACCGAGGCCTCTGAGACCGCGGAGACCGTCTCCATGGTGCTCTGGTACAAAGTCCATTTGATCCCGTCCAGCAGGCTGAGGCTGTCCACATTTTGCAAATAGTCGCTGGTGGCCGCGGCGATATAGCCCGCGTTCCGCTCCAGCCGGTCCCGGGTCTCTGAGATGATGTACCGGTAGGACAGCAGCATGAACGCGGTGGACAACAGGGTAAAGGACAGGGCGACGATGCCCACCATCATGGTCAATTCCCGCTTGTACAGGCTTTTCAAGGGAATCCCCCCTCTTTTTCTCAGCCGGCCCCGTTGGCGGGGGCCACCTCAAATTTATAGCCCACGCCCCACACGGTCTTGAGCCGCCACTGGTCGCTGACCCCCTCCAGCTTCTCCCGCAGGCGCTTGATGTGGACGTCCACCGTCCGGGAGTCGCCGAAGTAGTCGAAGCCCCACACCTCGTCCAGCAGCTGGTTCCGGGTAAACACCCGGTTGGGCGCAGAGGCCAGATGATAGAGCAGCTCCAGCTCCTTAGGGGGCGTATCCACCCGCTTGCCGTCCACCAGCAGCTCATAGGAGTCCAGGTTGATGACCAGCTTATCAAAGGACAGCTTCTGATCTCCCTGCTCCTCCTCCTGGCCGGTGCGGCGGAGCACCGCGTGGATGCGGGCCAGGACCTCCTTCATCTCGAAGGGCTTGACAATGTAGTCGTCCGCGCCCCCCTCCAGGCCGGTCACCTTGTCCTCGGTCTCCCCCTTGGCGGTGAGCATGATGACCGGGGCCGCAGACTCCTCCCGGATCTTTTTCAGCACGGTCCAGCCATCCATAATGGGCAGCATGATGTCCAGCAGCACCAGGTTCGGCTGGAAGGAGCGGAAATACTCCACACCCTTTCCGCCGTCCTTGGCTACTTTGGTCTCAAACCCCTCCTTCTCCAGATAGAGATGGAGCAGCTCTGCGATATTACTGTCATCCTCTACAATAAGCACCTTCTGGGACATGGTGAAACCCTCCATTTTTTCATTGGTGGCCCGGGCGGGCGCATTCTGCCCCTCCCACCCGGATCTTCTCCTCTATTATAGACGGGATCCCCGCGTTTGGGGTGAATAATTTGTAAATATCCCCCGTCAGACGTCCTCCCGCCGCTCCACATAGGAGTGGTCCACCTGGATCACCGCGGAATACTTCTCCGACAGCGCCTCCACCGCCTGCCGCAGCTCCCGGGTCACCTGGGCGTCGGTCAGGCGGAAGCCGTAGGGTACCATCACATCAAACAGCACGTTGGTGTGGTATGGGCCGGCGGTGATCCGCAGGTCGTGGATAGACAGGGCCGGATCCAGCGCCTTGGCCGCCGCCTCCACCTGCTCCCGCAGGGCGTTGGTGCGCTCATCATTGACCACTGGGTCGGTGTGGATCACCGTCTCAATGTGGTGCTTGGCCTTCAGCTCCCGCTCGATGTGGTCGATGATGTCGTGCATCTCCAGCAGATCGGTGTCCGCCGGGACCTCCGCGTGGAAGGACATCATGGCCCGGCCGGGTCCGTAGTCGTGATAAACCAGGTCGTGGATGCCCAGGATGTTGGGGTGGGACAGCACCAGCTTGTCGATGTCTGCCGCCAGCTCCGGATCCATGGCCCGGCCCAGCAGGGGGTCCAGCGTGTCCTTAGCGGCCTCCCAGCCCGTCTTAAGGATAAACGCGGCCACCAGCAGGCCGGCCAGGCCGTCCACCTGAAGGTCCAGAAAGTGGTCCACCAGGGCGGCGGCCAGCACCACGGCGGTGGCTACCGCGTCGGAGAGAGAATCGGCCGCCGTGGCCTTCATTGCCTGGGAGGAGATGGCCTCCCCCAGGACGCGGTTAAAGTGGAACATCCAAATTTTCATCCCGATGGACACCGCCAGGATGGCAATGGCCAGCCAGGAGAAGGACAGCTGCTCCGGGTGGAGCAGCTTTTCCAGGGAGCTCTTCCCCAGCTCAAAGCCCATCAGCAGGATTGCCATGGCCACCAGCAGGCCGCTGAGGTACTCGATCCGCCCGTGTCCGAAGGGGTGCTCCTCATCCGCCGCCTGCCCGGCCAGCCGGAAGCCGATCAGCGTGATCACCGACGAGGCGGCGTCCGACAGGTTGTTCAGCCCGTCCGCCACCACGGCGATGGAGCCAGTGAGCAGCCCTGCCCCCAGCTTTCCCAGACACAGCAGGGTATTCAGCAGGATGCCCACGCCTCCCGCCAGTGTTCCGCACCGCTGCCGGACCTCCGGAGCGGTGGGGTCCGCTCCGCCCAGACAGCGCCGGGTCAATGCCTTGATCAATGCAAAATGCCTCCTTGCTCCGCTGGAGCCAACAGGCCCCGGCAGATCTATGTCTTTTATCAATATATTATCTCACGCCGCCCGTTGTTCCGTCAAGACGGAAGGCAGGGCAGTTCCATGCCCTCTCTGGATCAGTTCTGTATGTTTTAGAGAGAAAAGCAGCGGTTTTGCGTGAAACTGTTTACAAACTGTTCATACCATCGTCACGATTTTGCCTTAATTATGGGGTAGGATATGAATGTAAACACGAAGTCTTAAAATTTCTCCCATTTCTCCCTCTCCTTTTACAACACACACAGGCAAGAGGCCCCGGCGGATCGCCGGGGCCTCTTGCCGTCTTGTCATATCCCAGCTGGGGCGACGCCGGTCTACGGCGCCGCCCCAGCTCCGGGCTGTGGGAACTGCTCATAGGGCTGAGCCGCTGGGATGGTCACCCCTGTGCCGGGGAGGGCCAGGTCGCCGCCCTCCGCCCCGCAGAACCAGACGTCCACCTGGTCTGGGTCCCCCAGCTCCGGGTCCACCGCCCAGCACTGGAGGGTTTTCTTCAGGCTGTCCAGAATCGTCTGGTCCAGCTGGAGGGCGTCATAAACACGGAACTCCTCCCTCTGTTCCTCCGGAGGGCCGACAAACAGGGCGGAGGTATCCGCGAAGGAGACCGTGATCCCGCCCTTTCCGGAAAAGATCGGCTCTGCCAGATCCAGGCTCCAGCCGGTGAGGCTGGCCATGGCGGACACCACCTCCTCCGGCGGGATCTGTCCATTCTCATCCAACTCGCCGGTGTACTCCACCGGATACTCCGCAAACTGGTTCCCGACGCCGATATACAGCACCGCACAGGACCGCTCCATGGAGCAGGCTGAGCCGTCTCCACTCTGCAACGCCTGTGAGCCGGAGAGCGCGCCCTCGCCTCCCGCAGTCTCCTCCATGGAAAACGGACCGCCGCAGGCGGACAGGGCCACAGTCAGCAGGCCCGCCATCAGGATCGCCTTTTGTCCCATATCCTGCTCCTCCCTCCTTCTGCTTCGGAGCGCACGGCTGGGCCGCTCCGCTCCATTTCTGTGGGCTCCATTATACGGTGCGGTCCGTCCACCCGTCAAGCAGAATGAAAGAATATTCATCTTATCAATCGTTTGTGCAAATTGACAGTCCAAACCACCTCCACACACTTCCTGTCGGTTCCCGTCGGCTTGTCCACCACACTTTTTTCATTATGACAGGGCCTAAATCCCCATATAGAAGGGGGTTTTTCATCACCAATTATCTTTTTCCACATCCAAGCGCAAAAGTCACTTGACTTTTTCGTTGAAATTGCTATAATATCTATTATCAAGTGAATTGCTGCTTTAGCTGTCTGAGGGGTCCTTTCCGTCCCGTCACCACAGATAAAATCCAGCCAAAATAAGGGTACGTCTTTACGTGCTTCTTGTTTTTGCTGGTTTTTTTGTATGCAAAACCAACTGGAAGGAGGACAGAGCGCAGCGCCCCAAGTTCAAAGAGAGAGAGGTGTGTCAAAACTGGGAAGCTCCGCTTCCCACTGTCCCCCGGGTCGTGTGCTGGGAGACAGATCCCCAATCACTAGAAATAGGGAGGAAACAAAACTATGTTTACCATCACAAACGGCTTTACTTACATCGCATTTCTGATGTTCCTGGCCGGCGGTCTGCTGGCTCTGGAGAAGTACACCAAGTGGAAGGTCTTTAATGTGGTCCCCCCCCTGGTGTGGATCTATGTGCTGAACATGATCTTCTGCACCATGGGCCTGTACGCCTCGGACGCCTGCTCCGCGGTCTACTCCGCCTTGAAGAACAACCTGCTGTACGCCATGATTTTCGTCATGCTGCTGCGGTGCGACTTCCGCAAGCTGGCCAAGCTGGGTGGCCGGATGATCGCCATCTTCCTGGGCTGCTCCCTGACCCTTGGCCTTGGCTTCCTGGTGTTCTATCCTGTCTTTATGGGCCCCCTGGGCGGCGGTGAGAAGACCTGGGCCGCCGTGGCCGCTCTGTACGCCTCCTGGGTCGGCGGCTCCGCCAACATGGCCGCTATGCAGGATGCCCTGCCCGTGGACAGCGGCGCTTACAGCTGCGCCCTGGCTCTGGACACCGTGTGCTACTCCGTGTGGATCGCCCTGCTGCTGCTGGCCGTCCGCTATGCCAACAAGTGGAACAAGGCCACCAAGGCCAATACCTCCGGCCTGGACGCCATCGCCGCCGCCGCCAACGCTGAGGTGGAGAAGGATAAGGCCCGCAAGGCTACCTCCGGCGACTGGATCTTCCTGATCGGTCTGTCCCTGCTGGTCTCCGCTATCTCCCAGTCTGTGGGCGCCGCCATGAACGCTGGTCTGGCCAACGTGGGTCTGGATATGTTCGACAAGGGCACCTGCACCACCGTGTTTGTCACTGTACTGGGCCTGATCTGCGCCATGACTCCTCTGGGCAAGCTGCCCGCCGTGGAGGAGATGTCCAACATCTATCTGTACGCTGTTGTCTCCCTGCTGGCCTCCACCGCCTCCGTCACCGATCTGCTGTCCGCCCCCATGTGGGTCGTTTACGGCATGCTGGTTCTGGTGCTGCACGTGGTTGTCATGTTCATCCTGTCCAAGATCTTCCACTGGGATCTGTGCATGGTCTCCACTGCCTCCCTGGCTAACATCGGCGGCAGTGCATCGGCCCCCATTGTGGCTACCGCTTATGACGCGTCCTTCGCCGGCATCGGCGTTCTGATGGGCGTGCTGGGCGCGGCCATCGGCAACCTACTCGGTTTGGGTATGGGCGCCATCCTTCATATGTTCGTCTGATGCGACACCGGTGCGCCGGGCCCCGGAGGTCCGGCGCACCTTTTTACCCTTTTTCATCTAAGCACTGGCAAAAATGGAAAGGAGAACCATGAACATCAACGAAAATTTCCGTTATCTCCACATCGGACTGCCCAACGATGTACTTCGTCGGAAACTCCACGGAGACTTTGAGGGAGCTGTGGCCGCCATTGACCGCCACCTGGCTTCCCCCACTACTCCTGAGGCACTCAAGCGCTGCCTGACCGTTCAGCGTGAACTCATCCTCCGTCTGCCTCTGGACTACCCCTATCCCAAGGAGGAGGCCCTGGCCCTGGTGCGGGAGCACATTCCCGACTTCACCGAGGCGGAGTTCGACGCCCTGGAGGACCAGTGGAAGATCGACTGGATCTATGACCACGGCGTCCCCCACTACTTCGACCGTTTCTTTGAAACGCTTTGCAAGACCAACGCGGCCTTTGCCGCCCGGGCGGGCGTCAGGACCGCCGGAGCGGACGGGCAAGATCCCGAAGGCCGTCTGGACCGGGTTGCAAATCAACTCCGCACAGAGGGAACTGCCGCCAGCCGTGTGCGCTGCCGGGCTACTGTCCAGATGAAGGATGAGTGCTTTGAGCCGGACCGCCGGGTACGGGCCTATTTGCCTCTGCCCTGTGCGTGTGATGCCCAGAGCGACATCCGTATCGAGCGGGTCTCTCCCGAGCCCACTCATATCTCTCCCGAGGACGCTCCTCAGCGGGTCATCTTCTGGGAGGAAGTGATGGAAGAGAACCACCCCTTTGAGGTAGAGTTCTCCTTCACTCAGACCCTGCACTACCACGATCTGACCCGGCCGGAAACCGCCCCTGGCGCCCCCGAACTTCCCGAGGATGCCCAGCGCTGGCTGGGTGAGGAGGCCCCCCACATCCTCTTCACTCCGTATCTCCGGGAACTGGCCCGGGTTCTGACTCAGGGCGCAGACTCCAACCTGGAGAAGGCCCGCCGGATCTATGACTTCATCACCAAAAACGCCTCTTACAACTTCATGCCGGCCTATTTCAGCCTGGAAAACATTGCGGAGAACTGCGCGCGGAGCCGCACCGGCGACTGCGGCGTATTCGCCCTGCTGTTCATCACGCTGTGCCGCTGTGCTGGTGTTCCCGCCCGGTGGCAGAGCGGTTGGAAGGTAGAGCCCGGCTTCTGCGGTGCCCATGACTGGGCCCAGTTCTATGCCGCACCCTATGGTTGGCTTTACGCGGATCCTTCCTTCGGAGTCGGTGCGGTCCGGGAGAACAACGAAGAGCGCCGTCTCCACTACTTCGGAAACCTGGACACCTTCCGCATGGTGGCCAACACCCAGTTCCAGGGCGACTTTGATGTCCCCAAGGATCACTGGCGCGCCGACCCGTACGACAACCAGGTGGGCGAGATGGAGACCGAGGACCGCGGCCTGCGCTATGAGGAATTCCTAAGGACCAAGGAGGTCCTGGAATATACAGAGCTCTAAACTCATAACAATCAGGAAAGGAATGTGCAACGAATGAAGAAGAAGCTTTGCGCCCTGCTTCTCTCCGCGTCCATGCTGTCGTCCCTGGCAGTGCCAGCGTTTGCAGCAGAATCAGGGAATGCCCCCCGGGCAGCCATCGGCGACGATGCTGTCTACCTGGGAGTGAAGGACTATGGCAGGGTCACCAAGGATGAGAAGGAATCTTTTGAGCACCGTTTCTTTGTGGATGGCCATGAAGAGACCTTTACCATTCCCGCCGACGGCGGCAAGTTCGAACTCCAGAACAAGCTCCAGGAGGGCTACATCTACGATATCACCATCAGCGGCTATACAGTCACCGGTGCCGAGATGGAAGAGGGCGATGTGGCCGGTGTCCTGACCAAAGTGTGGACCGATGATGACGGCGACTGGCGGATCAAGGTGGACAATGAGTCCTTTACGATCAACAAGGATGCCGAGCTCTATGACATCACCTCCAAGGCCGGCGGGGCCACTGTTCAGGACATCAAGTTTAATGAGCTCAAGCAGGATGAGACCGTCCGCATCGTAGTAGACTCTGATGACCATGTAACCAAGCTGTTCCGGATGTTTATTGCCGAGGACTACACCGCCCCTGTCAGCGGCGTGCCCGGCAAGCTGACCCTGAAGAACTTCCTGGCCACCGCCATGGAGCCCGTGGGCACCGCCCTGTACGTCTACGGCGGCACCTGGGACTGGCAGGATGTGAACTCCTCCAACCAGGCCATGACCATCGGCCTGTCCCAGAGCTGGATCGACTTCTTCCAGAGCCAGGACGCCAACTACACCTATAAGAACAGCGCCAACCCCAGCGAGAGCTACTATCCTCACAACGCATGGAACCAGTATTACTACGCTGGTATTGACTGCTCCGCCTTTGTCGGCTGGTCTGTCTACAATGTGATGAACACCGAGGACAGTACTGTGGCTGACAACACTGGCTATGTCATGTCCGCCACCAAGCAGGCCAAGAACTTTGCCGAGGTTCAGAAGTGGGGCACCTGGAGCCAGGAGAAGCCCTTTAAACCTGATCACTTCCAGACCGGCGACATCTTCTCCATGAACGGCCACGTCTGGATCTGCCTGGGCAAGTGTGAAGACGGCTCTCTGGTCATCCTCCACTCCACCCCCTCTGACAGCATCAACGGCCAGGGCGGCGGCGGCGTCCAGATCAACGGCGTGGGCGATTCCGAGAACTGCCAGGCTGTAAAGCTGGCCGAGAAGTACATGAGCCAGTACTATCCCCAGTGGTGGGAGCGCTATCACAAGGTCTATAAGAGTTTTGACAGCTACACTAAGTACAGCGGCAAAGATGCCGGCAAGTTCAGCTGGGATCTGAAGAACACTCTCGCTGACCCTGATGGCTATGCCAATAAGAAAGCTGACGAGATCCTGGCCGACCTGTTCGAGGGTATCACAATCCCCCAGCAGACCATGGAAGCCGTCTATCTGGGCGTTGAGAATTATGGTACTGTAACCAAGAATGAGAAGGAATCTTTCAAGCACCGTTTCTTCATCGATGGCGACATCAAGACTTACACCATTCCCGCTGACGGCGGCAAGTTCGAGATCCAGAACCAGCTCCAGGAGGGCTATATCTACGACATCACCGTGAAGGACGAGGCTCAGGTCATTGACGTTGAGCTGAAGGACAAGGGCCACAGCAATGTGGTCATGGGTGAGGTCACCGCCATCGGCAATGACACCATCACCGTGAACGGCAAGACCCTGAACACCGCAGATTCCAAGACCTACGAGATTACCTCCAAGGCCGGCGGTTCCTCCGTCAAGGCTGCTACGGTTGCCGTGGGCGACACCGTCAAGGTCATGGTCAATGGCGATCAGGCCGAGACCGTCTACAAAGCCTTTGTCGCTGAAGAGTACAAGGCTCCTGTGTCTGGCACCCCCGGCAAGAAGACCCTGAAGAACTTCCTGGCTACCGCTATGGAGCCTGTGGGCACTGCCCTGTACGTCTATGGCGGCACCTGGGATTGGCAGGATGTGAACTCCTCCAACCAGTCCATGACCATCGGCCTGTCCCAGAGCTGGATCGACTTCTTCCAGAGCCAGGACAAGACCTACCACTATAAGAACCCCAATCCCGCTGAGAGTTACTATCCCCACAACGCATGGAACCAGTATTATTACGCTGGTATTGACTGCTCCGGCTATGTTGGCTGGTCTGTCTACAACCTGATGAACACCGAGAACAGCACCGTGGCCGACAATAAGGGTTACGTGATGTCCGCTACCAAGCAGGCTGGTGTCTTCGCTTCCAATGAGGGCTGGGGCACCATGGATATGGGCGATGTGCTGATGGATGAAACCACCGGCAAGCCTTGGGTCGATGAGGACGGCGATGGCCGCCGCATCTATGAGGGCCATGAGTTCAAGCCTGGCGACATCTTCTCCATGAACGGCCATGTGTGGATCTCCCTTGGCACCTGCAAGGATGGCTCCATCGTATTTATGCACTCCACCCCCAACACCACCAACGGTGCCGGTGTGCAGATCAGCGCCATCGGTCCTAACAAGAACTGCGAGGCCTATAAGCTGGCCAACCAGTACATGAACAAGTACTTCCCCCAGTGGAGCGAGCGCTACGGTGACCAGGTCCTGTGTTTGACCTTTGACAGCTATACCAAGGTTTATGGTGACTATGCTGGTAAGTTCAGCTGGAACCTGAAGAATGGCGTGATCTCCGATCCTGATGGCTATGCCGATATGACTCCTGCCGAGATCCTGGCTGATCTGTTCCATGAGAACACCGGCAGCTCCAGCGGCGGCAGCGATCACTCCGATCCCACCTATGCCATCCGCGCCTCTGCCGGAAAGGGCGGCTCCATCAGCCCCAAGGGCACCGTCCGTGTGGAGAAGAACGATTCCAAGACCTACACCATCACCGCTGACAAGGGCTACGCCATCGCTGACGTGACCGTCAACGGCAAGAGCGTGGGCGCTGTGGACTCCTACACCTTTAAGAATGTCACCAGCGACCAGACCATCCGCGCCACCTTTGCCCTGGAGGGCGCTGCGGAGCAGCCCGGCTTCTCCGACGTCTCCAAGAACGACTGGTTCTATGACGCGGTGCAGGACGCCGTGGACATGGGCCTGATGGCCGGTGTCTCCGCCGACCGCTTCGATCCCAAGGGCACCGTCACCCGCGCCATGGTCGCCCAGATCCTGTACGCCCGTGAGGGCAAGCCCACCGTCTCCGGCGCGGCTGCCATCTCTGACGTGCCTGCAAATGCCTGGTTCCACAATGCCATGCAGTGGGCCAAGGGCCAGGGCGTGATCGCCGGTTACCCCGACGGCCGCATGGATCCCAACGCCCCTGTCCCCCGTGAGCAGCTGGCCGTAATTCTCCACAGCTACGCCCAGAAGAAGGGCATGAATGTGTCCAAGACCGCCGACCTGTCCGGTTATGCCGACTCCGCCGCCGTCTCCGTCTGGGCCAAAGACGCCATGAGCTGGGCTGTGGGCAGCGGCCTGATCTCCGGCCGGAGCGCCTCTACCCTGGCGCCTGCCGGCTCCGCCACCCGCGCAGAGTGCGCCGTGATCTTCACTCAGATGTTCCAGAAGTAACGCGCCCCTGTTTGCGTCCCGCCTCCCGGACCTGAAATGGGTCCGGGAGGCACAACCCGACGGCCGATTTTCCCCGGCGCGGCGTCTGCCCTGCCGAGAGAGCCAACCGGCCTCATCCCACCATAAGTTTGGAAGGCAGGAATGATAGCTATGAAACCTTATGCACTGATCGATCTGCACTGTGATACCCTGACCGACTGTAAGTACAGCAGCGGTTTGGGAACCGACACCCTGGACGACCCCCAGCGTGTCCTGTCTCTGTCCAGCATCCCCGAGGGGGTTCACTGGGCCCAGTTTTACGCCATTTTTATCCCTGACGAATGCCGGGGCGAGGACGCCATTCGCTATTACGAGGCCAACCGGGACAACTTCATCCGCCAGATGGACAAATTCTCCGACCGCGTAAAGCGCTGCCGCACCTGCGCCGATATGGAGGAGGCTTTCCAGTCCAATCGGACCGCCGCCTTCCTCAGCGTGGAGAACGGCTCTGCCCTGGCCGGTGACCTGGACCGGGTCCGCCTGCTGGCTGAGGATGGGGTCAAGGCCATCACCCTCACCTGGAACGGTGAGAACGAGATCGGCTCCGGCCACGTCAGCGAGCACGGCCTGAGCGATTTCGGAAAGAAGCTGATCCCCGAGCTGGAGAAGTACCACATTCTGGCGGACGTCTCCCATCTGAACGACGCCGGCTTCGCCGACCTGCTGGAGGTGGCTCAGAAGCCCTTTACCGCCACCCACTCCAACGCCCGCGCCGTGGCCCCCCACAAACGCAACCTCACCGACGACATGATCCGGGAGATGGTGCGCCGGGAGTGCCTCATCGGCCTGAACTACTTCGTGGCCTTCCTCCGTGAGGACCGGAATGTGGAAAGTCTGGACGACCTGTACCGCCATGTGGACCACTTCCTCTCCCTGGGGGCGGAGAAGTGCCTGGCTCTGGGCTCCGACTTCGACGGCGCCCAGCTCCCTGAGTGCCTGGACTCCCCTGCCAAGGCGGCCGGGATCTATGAGTATCTGCTCTCCCGCAACATCCCCGAGCCGGTGGCCTCCGGCATCCTCTATCAGAACGCACTGGACTTTTTCCACAGAAACAGCCTGTAAGTCCTAAAAAACGCTTGCTTCCCGCCGCCCGGGACGGCATAATAGAGCATACAGTATAAGCAGCAGTCAGGAGGAGGCACAGTGATGTCAGAGAGTGTGTATTTGATCGGCGAGTCCCGCACCAACCTGGATAACGCCATCACCAAGATCTTCAATTCCTTTTACCTCGCCTTTGAGGTAGACCCGGAGACCGACCAGATCCTGCAATTCGGCTGCACCCATACGGTGGACCTGACCGAGACATTCCTCTCCCGCCTCTTTGTGGGGCAGAATCTGTGGGAGCGGAAAGA
>ERZ791886.1275-NODE-1275-length-12975-cov-2.837074_pt1 | contig 12975 bp, 10 predicted proteins | sample MGYA00510158_ERZ791886 | MGnify/ENA primary metagenome ERZ791886 (study PRJEB30046, sample SAMN00792063) | human gut metagenome | study: EMG produced TPA metagenomics assembly of the A metagenome-wide association study of gut microbiota in type 2... | reverse complement strand
CATCTTCGCGCGAGTGCGCATCATTGGCACGTTAGTGCCTTTTTGTGTAATAGGGAATTCCAAGGAATTTCCTATTACACAAAAAAGCTGTCATGTATCACTATTCAAACATGACAGCTCTTTATTTCTATGCCGCAAACACTCCCATTACCTTCTTAAAATAGTCCCAGAGCCCAGCTTTCTCCACCGTTTCTGCCGCTTCTATCTCCACACTTCCCAATTCCCGTCCATCCAGCCGATAAACCAGATGTCCGATCACATCGCCCTCCTGAATCGGCGCTTTGCGGGATTCTTCCATCATCCACTCTTTTTCGATTCCATCCAGATTCTCTCCTCCCATCGAAAGATAAGAAAAGGTTCCCCGCAGACGTCCTGCAACCTGTTCCTGGATGCCGCCCGCCACCATCGTTTCCGGCACAGCTCCCGGATTGTCATCTTTGTAAAGATGACAATTTGCAAACCCATAATTTAACAATGTGACCGCATCCGCAAACCGCGCCTTATAATCCGGTGCTGCCAGAATGACGGCAATCAGATCAACGCCATCTTTCCGCCCGGTTGCGGACAGGCAATATTTTGCCAGCGATGTAGAACCTGTTTTCAGTCCCGTCACTTCAAAATTTGTCACCATTTTCAGCAGCTTATTCGTATTGGAAAGTCCAAATTCTTTCTCTCCCTGCTTGGTCCGGTGCGTTATATTTTCCATCCAGATCGTTGAATACTGAAAAATTTCCGGATACTTCGTGATCAATTCCCGCGACATGAGGGCAATGTCGCGCGCCGACATCGCGTGCGTCGTAGACGCCGTCAGACCACAGCAATCCTCAAACTTTGCTGTCTCCATTCCAAGCCCTTTCGCCCGCTCGTTCATCATCGCAACAAATGCCTCCTCACTGCCGCCGATATACTCTGCCATTGCCACACTGGCATCATTTCCCGATGCAATGACGATGCACTTGATCAGCGTTTCGACCGTCTGTACCTCCCCTTCTTCCAAAAACACCTGAGATCCCCCCATGGATTTCGCATGGGCGCTGGTCGTGACCTCATCCTGCAAATGAATTTTTCCCGAATGTAACGCATCAAAAATCAAAAGCAGAGTCATAATCTTCGTCACGCTGGCTGGATTTCGCGCCTCGTCCGCATTTTTTTCATACAAAACAGTTCCGGTGGACGCCTCCATGAGGATCGCCTCCGGTGCCCGGATGGGAAGCTCAGCGGCATTTTCTGCTGCCTGCGCTGTCTCTGCGGTTACTGAAACGGGAATCCACAGTTCCTCCGCGTAAGATGTGAGCATACCACTTCCCCCCAATTTACCAATTCCAAGCTGTATGCCTGACACACATTCTCCCATCGTAAGCACAACCGCTACACCAATCGCTGCCAGCCCTCTCCAAGCATTTTTATTTAAATACTCTCTTCTCCTGTCTCTGCCCCCTTCGTCCCAACACATACATTCTTTTTCCCGAAACAGCTTCTTTTTCACAAACCAACACCATTTTTCCACACGCTTCCATTTCAAATACCACGCCTCTCCCTGCATGATACATTTTTCATTCATATCTTCCTCCGTCTGCACATACTCTCTTCTCAAGATATGGCATATCCGCCCGTCCCTATGCCAAAGAGAATTGTAAGAAACTGTCATAGACCACCTTTCCTTTTTATGGTATACTATAAGAACACAGACAGGCTTATAAAAACGTTTTCCGCTCTCTTTCTTGCTGTGTCGAGTCGGTGGCAAACTTTCTCGGCCTGTTATTACTATCTGACGCAAAAAACGACAGATAAATATGAATAAACAAAAGGTGAAAACTATGATGAGAAGAAATTCCTCCCTTGGAAGCGTTGGATTTTCTGCACGTGGCGGACGTTCCAGGCGACGGCACGGCGGTTCCTCCAAACTTCCGTATTTAATTTTAATCGGCATTCTGATTGTACTGCTTGGAATTGCCGCGTTCCTCTGGGTGCGCCGCTCTCCGGCAGCACATGTATCTTCGGTTCCAGCGTCAACCGAAACGGATTCTGAAAATGGAGTAATTTCCCTTGATAATGCATCTGCACCTGCTGATGACAGCCTCGAGGGTGTCATCGCTCAGGCAAAGCTTCTGGCAGACGGTTATGACTATGACGGGGCAATCAATCTCCTGTCCAGCAGTACATACGCATCTGACGAGTCCGTGACGGCAGCGATCGACGAATACAACGCCACCAAAGAAACACTGGTACGCGCTGATCCGCGCAAGGTAACGCATGTATTCTTCCATACACTGATTATGGATACCTCGAAAGCATTTGACGGCGACAGCCGCGAAAAGGGTTATAATCAGGTCATGACGACCAAGGATGAATTTATGAAGATTCTCCAGTCGATGTATGAGCGCGGTTTCGTTCTGGTACGTCTGCACGATGTAGCGTATGAGGTGACCGCAGAGGACGGTTCCAAGCATTTCCAGGAGGGCGATATCATGCTTCCGGAAGGTAAGAAGCCGTTCGTCATGTCACAGGATGATGTCTGCTACTACGAATACATGGATGGAGATGGCTTTGCCTCCCGTATGATTATCGGCGAGGATGGCAAGCCAACGAACGAGATGAAGATGGACGACGGTTCTGTTTCCGTCGGTTCCTATGATCTGGTGCCGTTACTGGATGATTTCATCAAAGAGCACCCGGATTTCTCCTACCGCGGCGCAAAAGCGTGCATTGCTTTTACCGGTTACAATGGCATCCTGGGCTACCGCACCGATTCCGCCTACAATACTGACGAGTACAAAGCGGAACACCCGGATTTCAACTTTGAAGAAGAACGCGCCAACGCAGCAAAAGTCGTCCAGTGCCTGCGCGACGACGGTTTTGAAATTGCCTCCCACAGCTGGGGACACCGCAACATGGGTACGATCCCAATGGATAAATTCCGTGAAGATACCGATAAATGGGCAAATGAAGTCGAAACGCTGACCGGTCCGTGTGATATCATCCTCTTCCCGTTTGGAAGCGATATTGGGGACTGGCATCCGTATGATACAAGCAGCGAGCGCTTCCAGTACCTGTACAACAAGGGATTCCGTTACTTCTGTAACGTAGATTCCTCCCAGTATTTCGTCCAGATCGGCGACGATTATATGCGACAGGGGCGTCGAAACCTCGACGGCTACCGGATGTATTACGACCTTCCGGAAAGTGGAGTCGGCGGCGATCATTTGAGTGACCTGTTTGATGTCAACGAGGTATTTGACCGGTCAAGACCTACTCCGGTGCCGAAGATGACGGAGTAAGATAAAGCTGTAATCCAATTTTAAATAAAAGAAAGAGAAATCGAGCATTTGTTCGATTTCTCTTTCTTTTTTAAAAACCCCGGAGTCTTCCACACTCCGGGGTTTTCACTGTTCCACTTGGAACTCTTACATCATTTTTTACCTACAGACATTATAACACAAAACGCCGTTTCTTTTTAACACAGCTTTCCGTTGCAAATCTTAGAACTGCACAATCTCCTCAATCGGCTCTGCCTTTTCCACGTAATCTGCATAAAGCATCGGACCTTCACCCTCATACTCCGGCATATACTCATATTCTACGCGGGCACGTACTTTGACCCAGTCTTTCGTCTCAAGCAGACGGGCATTTTTTGCCTTGCACATGAAACCTAAGAACGTCATATCTGCCTCGCAACAGGTCATCGCCATACGTCCAGGAACAAAGTTGTTCTTCGGGAAATCCGGGGTTTTCAGTACCATGCCGGTAAATTCAACGGTCTTTCCACGGTAACGGTCCGGTTTATCCATCGCATCAATATACCAGATACCATATGCCTCCGGCGGAATCTCGATCACTTCGGCATTGACATCAAATGGAAGATCCGCTTCGGTCACTTCCTCAATTTCGCCCTCTGCGTCCTCAAATACGATCTGAACCTGCGGGTTCATGCCCTTTAAAGTACGGCGGTATACATCCAGATCCTCGATCTCGTCGCAACGGTTCATGATAATCATTTCCGTGTTGCGGACCATGGCACCAATCAATGGTTTCATGTTCTGCAGGTATAAATCAAATGTGGAACCATCGATGATCGTGATCTGCTGATACAGATCCCAATCGTTCGGAAGTTTCAGGGCATCCAGATTCCACATACCGTTCCACTCCATCAGAACTCGCTCCGGATTGTAAAGGAGCTCCAGATCCTGTAGGTATTCCGGCGTCAGCTTTTCCGCTTCCTCTATATAGACAACCGCTGTATGAGTCTGCTTTAAAAGCTCCTCATCATACTCTTCCTCGCCCTCTTCGCAGACAATCAGAAGTGTTTTTCCTTCGGTCTGGAAATAATCCTGCTGCATTGTAAATTTAATAAACTGGGTTTTTCCAGCTTCCAGAAAACCATTGATGAGAAACAACGGCATCTTATCTTCATTCATAGTTCATTCTCCTTGTATTTACGCGTTGAACGCTGCCTTCAGACCCTCTTCATCCAGCTCGGCACCGATCACGCACACCTTTCCGGTAAAATCCGGTGCTCCCTCACGGATCTCAGCCTGCTCCGGAACCATATCAAAATGCAGCCATACGCCCTTTTCTTCACTCGGAACCATGCCTTTCGCACGCAGAACCTCGCCGTATTTATCACCATAAGCCAGATCATCCAGAATCTTCTGCAGATCTTCTTTCTTCATCACGCCGACATTCTCCAAGCCCCAGCTTGTAAATACATCATCTGCATGATGGTGTCCTTCGTGATCGTGGTGGTGGTCATGGCAGCCACACTCGTCATCATGGTCGTGATGATGATGCTCATGGTCATGATCGTGACAGCCACAGTCATCATCATGGTCATGATGATGGTGCTCATGATCGTGATCATGACAGCCACAATCGCAGTCATCGTCATGATGATGATGCTCATGATCGTGGTCATGGCAGCCGCAATCGCAGTCATCGTCATGATCATGATGGTGATGATGCTCATGCATATGCTCTCTTGCCTCTTTCATCAGCTCCTCTGCCATATCATCTTCCTGCTCGATCATCTCAAGAAGCTGTGCGCCGGTCAGCTCGCTGCATGGAGTGGTTACGATGGTTGCCTTTGCATTGTGCTGGCGAAGCATCTCAACCGCGCCCTGTACCTTCTTCGGATCCGCTACATCGGTACGGCTTAACACGATCGTGCCTGCATTTTCGATCTGGTTGTTGAAAAACTCACCGAAGTTCTTCATATACATACGGCATTTGTTGACATCTACCACGGTAACCGCACTGTTTAACATAACCTCAATCTCAGAAGCTACATTTTTTACTGCATTCATAACATCAGACAGCTTGCCGACGCCTGACGGCTCGATGATAACACGATCCGGCTGATATTTGGTCAGAACTTCCTCGAGGGAACGTCCAAAATCGCCGACCAGAGAGCAGCAGATACAGCCGGAGTTCATCTCACGGATCTCGATGCCAGCGTCTTTTAAAAAACCGCCGTCAATGCCGATCTGTCCAAATTCATTTTCAATCAGAACGACTTTCTCGCCTGAAATTGCTTCTTTTAAAAGCTGTTTAATAAACGTAGTCTTTCCTGCACCCAGGAAACCGGAAATAATATCAATCTTTGTCATTTTACTTACCTTCTTTTCTGTACAAATGTGTACTGACTGTAAATCATTGTCCGCCCGGTACCTGGCATCCCGGCAATGCATAGCTTTACATCGCCCGAATCTGCCGAAGTTCCGATCAGCCACTTATTATTTTACACAAATACCTAGTAAAGTCAAGCATCGGCAAAATCCCGTTACTGGGCGCGTGTGAACAGTAACGTTTTTAGCCTCACATATATGCAGCCTTTTTGAGACCAAAAACGCCCTATAAAGACACAGTAATCGTCCGCTTCCAGCTCGCCCCAGCATACACTGCCGTGATAAGCTCTGCCAGCCAGAACGCGTGCCAGACACCGGTAGGACCGATGATCCGGCTGAGCACAAATGCGATCGGAATGATAATCACGGCATAGCGCATCAGGGAAATTTTCAGAGATTTAAGTCCCATTCCAAGTCCCTCAAACGCGCCGGAAGCAATGACGGAAACCGTTGACATGACAAAGCCCGGGCTGATGAGCCGGAGCGCCGTTCTGCCGATCTCCACCGTCGAAGGCGTCTGCGTAAACAGCCCCATCAGGAAATCCGGCACCAGCTCGCCAAGCAGGGTTCCCGCTGTCATGATAATGCCAACAATCATGAAGGCCGCGCGGAAGATCTTTTTCACCCTCTCCTGCTCGCCTGCACCGTAATTGTAACCGATCAGCGGGCGCATTCCCTGCACCACGCCGCTGGCTCCCTGATAAAGCAGTGCCTGCAGCTTGTAGTAAACACCCAGCACCAGAATATATACCTGCGAAAATGGTGCCAGAATCGCATTGAGCGCCGTCAGAAGCAGGGATGTCAGCGCCATATTGAGTGTTGCCGCGATTCCGACTGAATACATACCGCCGCAGATCTCCTTCGACGGACGCATTTCCCGCAGCGAAATCTCCACATTTAACGGTTTCACATGGTTTAAAATCAAATAAAACAGCAGCGACGCCGTCTGCCCGATTCCTGTCGCCCACGCCGCACCGCGGATTCCCAGTTCCGGCATGGGGCCTAATCCAAAGATAAAGATCGGGTCCAGCACGATATTGACGACGCATCCAATCAAGACGGCTGCCATCGATATTTTCATCTTTCCAACCGACTGGTAGACCTTTTCATATGCCATTCCCATCGTGTCGATCGTTGAAAACAGAAACACATTGCAAAAATACGTCAGTCCGTAGGAAATCGTTACCTCATCGCTCGTAAACATCCGCAGGAAATACGGAATCACCGCCATTCCTAAAATCGTTAAAATCATTCCATGTAAGGCACTTAAAAATACTCCCTGCGATGCTGTCTGGTTCGCCATCCGTGTTTTTCCTTCGCCAAGGCGTCTCGCCACCATCGCATTGATACCAACGCCAAACCCAACCCCGGCTGCGTGCGCGAGGTTCTGGATCGGATAGACAAGCGAAACCGCCGTCATCGCGTCCTCACTGATCATTGCCACGAAAATGCTGTCCACGATATTGTAGAGTGCCCCGGCGATCATCGATATGATGACCGGGATTCCCATCGAAAGCAGCAGCGGGACAACTGGTTTTTCTTTCATGTAGGTCTGATCCATTTTTCCATCTCCATTCCCTTTTTTATTTTTCACTTTTCATGAGCGTTTCTGACACATTCTTCGCAAAAAAACACCTGGGGTTCTTCTTCAAAGCATTTCTTATCAAATAAAAAGAGACTACGGACTTTACTGTTTATCTCAGAAACAGTACAAACCCTATAGTCTCTTTAACGCTTAGACAAGCTATTCGATTTTCGTTTTCTATCGCCATTCAGCAACTCTGCAAGCTTTTGCTGGCGATCTGCCCATTCCGGCAACCGAATATTATTATAACCGCAAGCCATTTTATTTGTCAACCACTCCCCGGCAAATTCCTGCTGCCACCACGTTTTCTTACGGCACTTTCGATTCCAAAAGTGCCTACCCGTGAACAGAAACATGAGCATACAGAATGTGTATGTTTTACAAAAAAACATCCTATTTGCGGGCAGTAACAGCTATCCCTCTCTGTATCAGTGAAAAGAGCAGAAACGCCGCCAGATCCACCACAACAACGCTCGCGCCCGCCGGTGTTGAGTACGTGTAGGACAGCACCATTCCTCCAAAGAAACAGATCAGCGACAGAATCCCCGATGCGATGACCACCCCCCGGAAGCTCTTAAACACCCGCATGGAGGTCAGAGCCGGGAAAATAATCAGACTGGAGATCAGCATCGCGCCCATCATCCGCATTCCAATCACGATCGTGATCGCGGTCAGAACCGCTATCAGCACGTTATAGAGCGATACATTGACGCCGGTCGCCTTGGCAAAGCTCTCATCAAAGGTAACCGCAAATACTTTGTTATAGCAAAAAAGATATAATCCAAGCACCACCATGGAAAGCACCGCCGCAAACTGGACATCTTCCCGGCTCATCGCGAGAATGCTTCCAAACATATAGCTGCTGACATCGGTCGTCATACCGGTTGTCAGGGAAGTTACGATAATACCGATTGCAAGCGCACTGGCCGAGATCATCGCAATCGCAGCGTCACTCTTTACTTTTCCATGTTCCGTGATCCGCAGCAGGAAAAATGCCGCCAGCACGACCACCGGAATCGAAACCTTTAAAGGTGACCAGCCTGCCGCCAGTGCAATCGAAAGGGATCCGAACGAAACATGGGATAAACCGTCTCCAATCATTGAGTAGCGTTTGAGCACCAGGCTGACACCCAGCAGAGAGGCGCAGAGAGAGACTAAAAGACCGCCGATCAGCGCCCGCACCATAAACGGGTATGATAACATTTCAGATATAATTCCCATCTTCTACACCTCCTTCTCCGCATTTCTGTCTTTCAAATGCTGTTTCGTTTCAGAATCAGTTTCCGAACCCATTTCCGGCTTCTGCATCTTTCTGATTCCATCCTTCTGCATCGGCACTCCGCATCTGTGCCCCAGAGTTGCCAACTCTTCCCGTCCCAGGAAAGAATGAGCAATCTCACTCTTCACATATTCTTTCATCGTACCCCAGAACAGCGGCTTCTGCCGCATCTGCAAAATTTTTCCTCCCTGATGCACAATATTTGCCATATCATGGGAAACCATCAGGATTGCAACCTTTTCTTCCTGATTCAGTTTCCGGATCAGCTGGTAAAAGTCCAGAATCGCCGACGGATCGAGTCCCGTGATCGGCTCATCAAGAATCAGCAGCTTATCCGTCGCACAGAGCGCCCGCGCGATCAGAACACGCTGTTTCTGACCGCCGGAAAGCTCTCTGAAACAGCTTTTTTCCAGATCACGGATTCCCAGACGATCCAGATTTGCCCGCGCCTCTTTCTTTTCTTTCATCGAATAAAACGGGCGGCTGCCGCGTTTTCCCAGGCACCCGGAGATAACCACCTCAAACACAGTCGCTGGAAAGTCCTTCTGCGCGTCGGTCTGCTGCGGCAGGTAACCAATACCGGCTTTTTTTAATTCTTCCGAATATTCAATCCTGCCCGAAGTCGGTTTTAAAAGTCCCAGAATGCCCTTCATCAGGGTACTTTTTCCCGAACCATTTTCCCCGACAATGCAGATGTAATCGCCCTCATTTACCTCCAGGTTCACATCCAGCACCGCATCCTGGTTTTCATAACCAAAACCTACATGCTCACATTTTAAGAGTAATCCCATCTATAATTCCTTTCACTACTGCTCTACTCTTCTATTGTCATAAACATTCACCATGGCTAAAGACTTTTCCCATAATCATCTATTCTTTTTATGACAATCCCTTTTTCAAGTTCTTTACGTTCTGCTCCATCAATTCCAGATAGGTAACGCCCGAATCAAACTGGTGTCTCGTCACATTGTGGCAGGAGTGGAACAACAGTGGTTCCGCGCCCGTCTCTTCCCCTATGATCTCCGCCACGCGCGGGCTGGAAAGCTCCAGGTAATAGACGGCTGGTATCTGTTCCTCCCGCACCTTATCGATCAGGTAGGCGATGGTCTTGGCACTCGGCTCCGTATCCGTACTGCATCCTGAAAATGCCGCCCTGTATTCCAGCCCATACTCATCGAAAAAGTACCGGAGTGGAAATTTATCACCGAAAACGATGAGACGGCGCTTGGCATGGGAGACAACTTCTCTGAATTCTGCATCCAATTCCGTCAATTTATCCTGATAGGACGCGCAGTTTTCCGCATAGGAAGCCGCGTGCGCCGGATCTTCCTGTGCCAGCACCTCCGCCAGCACGCCGGCCAGCTTTTTCGCATTGACCGGGGATGTCCAGATGTGCTCGTCATATTCAATCTCGACGCCGTGACCATCGTCCTCATCCAGATACTCCTGAGCGTGATCTTCATCATGAACCGCCACATCTTCCACATCATGCTCATCCTCGCTGTGAATATGCTCTTCTGTGTCGTGTTCTTCTTCACTGTAAACATGGTCCTCTGGCTCATGTTCTTCTTCACTGTGAGCATGATCTTCCGACTCATGATCGTGATCACCCGCATGAACTGTTCCATCCGCATGAACATGCGTATGTCCATGATCGTGCGCCTCTCCATCTTCCATGCCCTCGACGATCTCCTCCTGCACTACATCCACGCAGTCCATCATCGTCACGACGCGCTTCGGTCCGATGCCTTCCCCGAAGGAATCAAGCACCTGCGAAAGCCACTGTTCCATCGTACCGCCGTTGCAGACTAACAGATCTGCATTCTGGATCGTGATCATGTCCGCCGGCGTCGGCTCGAACGAATGACTGTCCATGCCCGCCGGAACGACCATCGTCAGCCGAATCGAATCCCCGGCAATCTGCCGGAGAAAATCGTAATACGGAAATAGCGTCGTCACAACGTTTAAGCGCGTATCACCAGACGCATCTGCCCCTTTTAACGGATTCGACGATGAATCAGACGATGCAGTTCCCCGCCGTGGCGTACACGCTGTAAGAACACAGGAAAAGGCAATCAAAAAAGCAAGCATCCATGATATCCATTTACATTTAAATCCATTCTTGTGTTTTACCATATTTCTTTTTTACCCTTAACTTCTTCTATTTCAGTAAATGTTTTTCAATAAACATTTCGAATTACTATTTCAAATATCATTTTCTTTCACAACTGTTTCTCTTTTCACAGCTATGAACAAACACAGACACTACTCCATTCTTCCATGTGACTCATTCTTTTTCTTCACAATCTCCGCTACTTCCGACGGATGTGCCACAATATACTGCGGGTGGCAGCCTTCCAGCTCTTCCCGGTCACGGAAGCCCCAGAGCACGCCGACCGTGTCCATTCCGGCATTCAGCCCAGTTTCCATATCTGTATTCGTATCGCCCAGATACAGACACTCTTCCTGTTTTATACCCAGTTCCCGGCAAATGGCGAACGCCCCGTCTGGAGCCGGTTTTTTCGGCGTTCCCGCCTGCTCGCCGCGCACCACATCAAAATATCCTTTCCCAAAGAATGTCTCAATATTCACAATTGCCTGCTCATGCGGCTTGTTCGAAAGGACAGCCACATGTACACCCATCTCTTTTAACGACGCCAGCAGTTCCCGGATACCGTCATATGGCTCTACGTCTTTCAGGCAGTATTTAGAGAAATTCTCCATATAAATCGGAAGCGACGCTTCATAATGAACCAGCTTCTCGTCCCCCGCCAGCACCAGCGCGCGCTTCATCTGCATCCGGTATCCATTTCCCACGATCCGTTTCGTTTCCTCCGGTGTAACATGGCGCAGTCCGAATGCATCCAATGTTAAATTTGTCACATAAGTCAGCGCATAAACCGTATTTAAAAGAGTTCCATCCAAATCAAATATACATAAGCGGTACATTGCGTTTCTTCCTTTCTGTTTCCATCTTTTCTTATAACTTTTTTGTTACTGTTCACGCATACGTGCTCAGTAACGGAATTTGCCGTGGCTTCGCATTTAAATACGGCAAATTCCTGCTGCCACCACGTTTTCTTACGGCACTTTCGGTTCCAAAAGTGCCTACCTGTGAACAGTACCACTTTTTTCCCCTCACAGCCGATTCATACTTTCACAGCTACAGGCAATCATCCATACAAACTCATCTTCAACCAAACATATCGCCCCGCAAATCACGATGTTTCCTGCCTCTCCTTCTGCATCTGCTCTTCACGCTCCCGCTTCGAGAACACGCATCCGCAGTAATTCTGCCGGTATAGATGATACTGCGCCGACAGCTCGATCGAGCGCTTATATCCCTCTTTTTTCTTGAAATCCGACGGCAGAAATGCCACATGATACTCTTCTCCCATCGCCTGCCCGATCGTATTGAGGCGCCCGGCATTTTTGAGCGGACTGATCGTGAGGGTCGTCGTGAACCAGTCATAGCCGCCCTCGGCTGCCAGCTTCGCCGCTTCCCGTAGGCGCATCTCAAAACAAATACCGCAGCGCTCGCCGCCCTCCGGATCCTTCTCATGCCCCCGGACTGCCTCATAGTAGCATTCCGGGTCGTATTTTCCTTCTACAAACCGGATCGGATGCACCGCTGGAAGCTCCCGGATCAGCCGCTGTACCGCCTCCGTGCGCGCCTCATATTCCTCTTTCGGTGAAATATTCGGATTGTAGTAGAACACCGTAATCGAAAAATACTGCGACAGATATTCCAGCACGTAGCTGCTGCACGGCGCACAACAGCTGTGGAGAAATAAAGTCGGAACTCTGCCGTCCCGGACTGCTGCATCCAGCACTTTTTCCATTTCTTTCTGATAATTCCGTCTCGCCGTCTGTGTCTTTCTGGCTGGCGGATTTTTCATTGGTTCCGACATTTTTCTCTCCTCTTTCTATAAGTTCCCATCTGTCCGTGCATTTTCCTTCTAGCACACGATACTTCTATCCGAAACGCTTCTTTCCTGACAAACATCATTTCCATCCTTAGACGTCATATGAAGATATGCACAATAATTCATATTCTTCAAAACTTGAAAAAGCAGCCTGTACCCACGGACGGGTACAAACTGCTTTATCTTTTTATTAAACCTTTCAGAAAATTCCAAACAAATTTCCCTTTTTATCAAAATGATACAACTCTTACAGGAAATCGCGAATCCGTTTACTCCGGACCGGATTTCTTAATTTACGAAGTGCTTTTGCCTCGATCTGGCGGATACGCTCTCTCGTTACGTTGAATGCTTTTCCGACCTCTTCCAGGGTTCTCGGATGTCCGTCCTCCAGACCAAACCGGAGAATAATAACCTGACGCTCTCTCTCCTTCAGGTCTCCAAGCAATGCATCGATATGCTCACGCAGCATAACAGATTCTACATTCCCTTCCGGCGTTACCACGTTGCCGTCCGCTACGAAATCACCCAGATTGGAATCGTCTTCCTCACCGATCGGGGTTTCCA
>ERZ791886.1271-NODE-1271-length-12992-cov-3.144779_pt1 | contig 12992 bp, 9 predicted proteins | sample MGYA00510158_ERZ791886 | MGnify/ENA primary metagenome ERZ791886 (study PRJEB30046, sample SAMN00792063) | human gut metagenome | study: EMG produced TPA metagenomics assembly of the A metagenome-wide association study of gut microbiota in type 2... | reverse complement strand
CGTGCTTGTGGGATGAAGCATTGTCTGCCGCCCATTTACGGGCCGGATATTACCGCGGAAAATTGGGAACAGCGCCGTGTGCAGATCGTTCGTTTATTTGAAAAAAACGTCTTCGGCCGCACGCCACGGGATGGCTTCGAAATAAGAGCGGATCTGCTGTATGCAGCAGAAGCCCTGGAGGGCACCGCAAAACGTGAATTTTACAGGATCACGGTGCGTACAAAACGGGGCAGTGCGGCATTTCACATGGCTTTGGTGTTGCCGAATCCGCAAAAGCCTGTGCCGGCGGTTCTGATGATCAGCAATCATGAGAAAACTCCTGCGGCTGTGAAGGGCCCGGACATGTCCGCTTTGGAGGAACTGATGGCGCGCGCGCCGAAAGAATGGCGGACAGATGTGGAACGGATGATGGCCGCGTTCCAAAAGGGCGGGGCGTCCATGCCGCAGCTTCTGGATATTGAACGGGATACCGCGCAGGGATATTGGCCGGTGGAACAGATACTTGCATCCGGGCGGGCTGCTGCGGCGTTTTATGCCGGAGAGGTGCAGCCGGATGACCGCAGGCTGTTCCCAGCAGCACTTGCGAGGCTGTTTGCCGGGGAGGACACGGCCCGGGAGCCGGACGGGTTGGGAACGTTGGGCGTTTGGGCATTTGCGGCCAGCCGAGCGGCAGACGTTTTGTGTGCCCATGCAGGAATAGATGCCAAAAAAATTTCTCTGGCCGGGCACTCCCGCGGGGCGAAAACAGCGCTGTGGTGTGCTGCGCAGGATACGCGTATCCATAGCGTTTTGGTGAACGATTCGGGCTGCACAGGTGCTGCGGTGTCGCGCGGAAAACGCGGAGAGAATGTGGCCTCCATCAATGCGTTTTTTCCGCATTGGTTCTGTCCCAGCTACGCACGGTATGCCTGGCGGGAAGATGAAATGCCGTTTGACCAGCATATGCTGCTGGCTGCTGTTGCCCCGCGTCTTTGCTATGTGGCCAGCGGCGCGCAGGACGCGTGGAGCGATCCGGATGCGGAATGGCTCGGCGCAAGGGAGGCGAGTGCCGCATGGCGGTTGTTTGGGCATCCGGAGCTGCCGCGGAATGCGCCTTTGGCGGGCGAGCCAATCATTACAGAGGGGATCGGATATCACCGCCGGGAGGGCGGCCATGACCTGACTGCGTGGGACTGGATGCAGTTTTTGCTGTTTCTGGACAAAAACGACGCATAGCGATAGGATGTGAAACTACTTTTCACGAGAGACTGGGCCTTGGATGAGATATGCGCATGGATCAACACCGGCGCCGGATTCAAATGAACGAGAGTCCGGCTGATAAAAGGAGGAAAACATATGCTTGCAAAACCTGTTGTCGAAATCGCACCGCGCACCTGGCTCATCAGTGAATATAAACTGGTGAATATGTATTTGTTGGAGGGCGATGAAGCTGCGCTGCTCATCGACTGCGGTACCGGCATCGGAAATGCGGCCGAGACGGTTCGGGAACTTACCGATAAGCCTCTCACGGTTGCCATCACACACGGCCATTTTGACCATGACGGCGCAGCCGCACTGTTTCCGGAAATTCACCTGCATCCGATGGATATCAAGCTGTCGGAGGAGGGCTATGCCCGCGGTGAAGAAGCGCGCGCCTGGTATGCCAAAAGCCGCGGCCCTGTGCGCAACCCGGAGGCGACGGAGGAAGAACTTCTGGCGCTGGTGCAGAAAAACGGGCCTGTGAGGCGCATCCCTATGGAAGGCGGAACGGTTTTCGAGTTGGGAGGCCGCACAATAGAAGTCATCCATACGCCTGGCCATAGCTTGGGTTCCGTCTGTCTTTTGGACAGGGAAAACCGTCTGCTGTTCACGGGCGATATGTGCAACGACAGTCTGCTGCTGAACTGCGGAGATTCCAGCAGTACCGTGAAAGTGTATAACGAAAGTATGCGCAGACTGTGGGCGCGGGAAAAAGAATTTGATTTTATTTGCCTGGGGCATGACGCGCTGGACAAGGCGGATAAAACCATGATCACGGACTATATTGAAGCGACGGATCTCCTGCTGTCCGGACAGGCACACGGGGAAAAAGGGCGGAATGCACTGCATGGCGGAACAGGATACAAATACAAGCGCGTACTGATCTGGTATGAACCCGAACGCCTTGTATGATTAAAGGAGAGGATAACAACATGCTGGAACGGCCCGTTGTAAAAATAGCTCCGGATACTTATCTGGTCAGTGAATACAAACTCGTTAATATGTTTCTCGTGGTCGGAAAACACCGGGCCGCATTGATCGACACGGGCGGAGGTATCGGCCCGCTGCCGGAAGACATCGAAAGGCTTACAGGGCTTCCCCTCGTTGTTATTGCGACACACGGAGACCCGGACCATGTGGGCGGCGCGGGCCATTTCCCGCATGTGTATCTCCACCCTCTGGATTGGGAACACAGCCGCCGTTTCCCGCTGAACAATACGATGCGCAAATGGTTTGTGAAAACGCGGGCGCCGGTGCGCAACCCGGGCAACGAGAGGAAAATCGATGCGCTGGTGCCCCGGCAGGAGCTTCCGCAGCCCGAGTATTTGCCTTTGGCTGACGGTGATGTGTTCGATCTCGGCGGACGGAGGCTGGAGGTCATCCACACGCCGGGGCATTCGCCCGGTTCCATTTGTCTGTTGGACAAAGAAAACAGGCTTCTGTTTACCGGCGACACGGTCAACGTAAGCATGGCGCTCACCGGACATGATTTTCATGAGTACAACGCCAGCCTGCGCAGACTGTGGGCGCGCGAGAGCGAATTTGACTCTATCTGTATTGGACATGAGCTGCCCGCACTGCGGGAAAAACAGGCGATTGCACGATATATTTCCATGACGGACCGTCTGATGTCCGGAGAGGCTGCCGCGGTTTGTGCGCCCGACGCCATCCGTGTCGGTAAAGTGTTTCGCGAAAACGGCCTGGAGATATGGTGCGATTGTGAGGCGTAGCGGCTCCGGCGCTTGAAACTGAAGATAACACACATGGGTTCGGAAAATTTTCTCTTTTAAAACGGGCGAAAAACGGATACCATGAAACCACGGCAGCGCCGCTGGAGACGGCGCGGCGGATATCAACCAAAGGAGGAAGAAACATGAAAAAGGCAAAACGTATCCTTTCGGCAGTTGCTGCAGGTGTTATGGTGCTTTCGCTTAGCGCGTGCGGAGGAGGCTCCGGCAGCGCGTCCGGGTCCGCATCCGGGAGCGCTCCGGCAGCCGGTTCCACGCCGGCAGGAGCGGAAGGGAAAATCACGATTTCCTACTGGACCACAAACCGTCACGATCAGGCGTATATGACGCCGCTCATAGAAGAGTTCAATGCGACCAACGACAAAAATATCTACATTGATTTCCAGGTATATGCCGACAATTACAGCCAAATGCTGGATCTGGCGTTCAGCACAAACACAGCGCCGGATGTGTACCAGCTTGCAGGTACGGACCCGATCGAGGTCGTCGTCAAGGAGAAGGGGCAGCTTCTGGACCTTGCCCCTTACATGGATGACGAATACAGAACGCGTTTTGGCGAAGGCGCTTTTGTGGAAGGCATCAACGCGCTGGGGGACGGCATCTATTCGCTGCCGTACACGGCTTCTGCCGCGCGCCTGTTCTATAACCAGGACATCTTTGACCGTGTAGGCATAGACGGGCCACCTCAAACGCTGGATGAGCTGGTGGCGGACGCAAAGCTTGTTACAGAACAGCTTGGCAGTGAAGGGATTTACGGCATTGCGGGTAACTTCAAATCCGCGGCGAGCTCCGTGGCGCGTTCCATCGACATGATCGTGATGCGCAGCGGCGGCACCCGCGGTGGGTTTGACTACAAAACCGGTACTTATGACTTCTCCAGCTATAAGCCCGTCCTGGAGGCGTTCAAGGAAATGTTCGCCACCGGCGTTTCGTTCCCGGGCAGTGAATCTTTGGATATCGACCCGCTGCGCACGCAATTCGCAGCCGGAAATATCGCGATGTATATCTCCATCAGCCATGCGGAGCCGGGCGTATATGCCAGCCAGTTCCCGACGGATGCAAACTGGAACTGCGCTCAGCTCCCCACGGTGAACGGCAAGGTGGAAGGTAAGCAGCAGCTCTGGTTCGGCGGTTCGAACCTCGGCATCAATCCCGCGACGGAGCATCCGGATGAGGCGTGGGAAGTGATGAAGTTCCTGCACAGCGATGAGGTTATGGGACCGTATCATACAGCCGGGCTTGGCACCGTGATGATCCCCAGCGCCGTGGAAAGCGCCGAAGCGCCGGAATCCATTGAGAAGATGCCGAATCTGGCCATCAATGCCGATGACCAGAACTGGCCGCCGCTGCCTGCGGGCGTCGTGGTGGAAGGCAAGGATTATTACACCACCTGTGTGGAGTGCATTTTTGGTGTGACGGACATCGACAGTGCCATTGAAGACCTGAACACCCGCTACAACGCCGCTTACGACAAGCTGGTGGACGGTGGTGCGGAGCGCATCGTCTATCCCAATTTTGATCCGCTCAAGCAGGACACCGCCAAGTAAAATACAAACCCTAAGCGCCGAAAGAGAACCCTGCCCAAGGGCTCTCTTTTTGGCGTTTGGCGGGGCAAAATGGTATACTTGTATAAAAAAGCGGCGCAAAACCGCCCGGGCGGTTTTCTTGCTTTGCTGTGCAAAGCAAGAATGAACGGTATTTTGCGCTTCGTGCCGGGGGGATTGGAATGAAACGGCTGTTGTGTGCTTACCGCAACGCGAGCCTCAGGGTAAAGCTTTCGCTGCTGGTGACGGCGGTGCTTTTGACCGTGCTGATCGCGTGCCAGGTAGCGTTGTATTTCTATGTGGCTGAAAATGTGGAACGGCAGGCGCGCAGCGCGGCGGATGTGACGCTCACACAGGCGCAGACTTATATGGACGCAAAGCTGCGCAATGTAGTGGAGCGGCTGTTTTATATTCGGCTCGACCCGAGCTTTGAGGGCGCATTGACCGATTATCTGCTCAGCGATAAGCCGTCGGCGCAGGGCGTGGCGATGACGCTGCTTTCGCCGTGCCTCTCGCTGCACAAGGTAACGGAGCCTCTCATCAGTTCCATCTTTTTGTATACGCCCAAAAGCAGCTTCACGGATATGGGCGTCTCTACCGAGCAGGAATACCGCTTTGAGGCGTCTGTGCTGTGGCGCCAGGCTGAAGAAAGCGAAAGCTATGTTATTTGGGGTGAAGTGCAGAAAGATGAAATATTCATCACGCATCGCGAGGTGCTGCCTGTGATGTACCGTTTTTCCGTAGACGGTTACGGGGGCGATTGCGTGCTTCTGGCCAATATCGACAACGCGCGTCTGACGGCGTATCTGCACGATATTGTACCCGACGACGGTTCGGATATGCTGCTGGTGGACGGCCGGGGCCGGTTGGTTACGCAGGCGGGAGGCGCGGCTGCCGCCGCGCTTGCGGAAGACTACGGGGCGCTGCATGCGGTGCTTGAAACCGAAGGTTTTACAGAAACCGCAGCGCAAGGGGGGAAGTATCTGACGGCTCACCGTGCGTTGGCAAACGCTCCTTGGCACGTGGTCTATCTTCAATCGGAAAAACATATTCTGGGCCAGCTGCAGAACATCCGCAATGTGTTTTTTGCCGTCAGTCTTGCTGTGGTGCTGGTGCTTCTCGTGGCGCTGACCCGTATCGTCCACAGCGTAACACAGCCGCTTTCGCGTCTGTCGCAGCGTATGCGCAGTGTGGACGTGAAAAACGACTGGCAGGGCTTTGAATATCCGTATCATAACGAGATCGGAACGCTGTCCCGCAGCTTTAACAGCATGCTGGCGCACATTCACATGCTTTTGGACGAACAGGAAACATACATCGCCCAATTACAGGACGAAAAAGAGCGTGTGCGTGTGGAGCAGCAGCTCAAGCGCCGCGCAGAGCTGAAGGCGCTGCAGGCGCAGATCAATCCTCATTTTTTGTACAACACGCTGGACTCCATTCGCTGGAAAGCTGAACGTGCGGGCGCGCAGGATATCAGCCGAATGACAACGGCATTGGCGACGCTGTTCCGTATCGGGCTGAGCCGCGGCAGAGAGATCATTTCCGTGGAGCAGGAAGCGCAGCATGTGGGCAGTTATCTGCAGATTCAGAAGCTGCGTTACGGCGGAAAGCTGAGTTATACGGTGGAGCTTTCGCCGGATATCCTGCAGCTTTATACCGTTAAGCTGATTTTGCAGCCGTTGGTGGAAAACGCGATTTATCACGGGATCAAAGAGAGCGAGGCGCCGGGGCTTATTGCCATATCCGGGCGGCGCAGCGGCAGTGTGATGGAGCTGCGCGTGACGGATAACGGCCCGGGGATACCGCCGGAACGGCTGGCCATGCTGCAGGCAGACCTTGCGCGCGGCCTTTCCGTCAGCGGGGAGGGGTACGGCATTTTCAACGTCAACGAACGTATCAGGCTGTATTTTGGCGCAGAGTACGGATTGATGCTGGAGAGCGAATATGGGCGCGGCACGGTGGCCGCCGTGCGATTGCCCTGTATCACACAGGATGAGGTGGAGCAATATGTATCGCTTACTGATAGCGGACGATGAGGAGAGCATCCGCGAGGGCGTGGCGGATTTTGTGCGGCAGAACTGCCCGGAATGGGATGTTGCAGCACTGGCGCGGGACGGACGCGAGGCGCTGGCGCTGGCGCGGGAGATTCTGCCCGATGCGGTGTTGACGGATATCACGATGCCCCACATGAACGGATTGGAGTTTTTGGAAAGCCTGTCTGATCTTCTGCCGGAGGCAAAGCTGCTGGTGCTGAGCGGGTATGACCAGTTTGAATACGCTGTGCAGGCTCTCCGTCTTGGGGTCAGCGATTACCTGCTGAAGCCGTTGGACACTGCAAAGCTCGTTTCCGCTTTGAGCCGTTTCGCAGCGGAACTGGACGCACAGGCTTTGCGCTGGGCCCAGATAGAAACGCTGCGGACCAACACGCAGAAAACCAACGAGCTGGAATTGCAGAGCTATTTCCGTGCTGCGTTGCTGGGAGAAGAGCTGCCTGCTCTCTCTGCGGCAAACGCCGTGTTTGCGCAAGAGGGGACAAGCTATTGCTGCGTACTGTGCGACGGCCTGGACGCACAGCGCGCTCTTTTAGAGCGGGTGCTGGAACAACGGCTCTATGGCGCGGTGCGTACTGTACTGCTCCGTCTCGGCACGCCGCCCCGGCAGGCGGTGGTGTTCTGTGCGCCCCGCACGGCACGCGCAGGGCTGTTTCTCACGCTGAGCCATGCGCTTACTTCCATTGCGGTATCCTGTAAACGCGCGCAGGCGTTGGATGTGCATTTTTTTGTCGGCTGTATTGCGGAAACGCCCGCCAAGCTGGAGCTTTCCTACCGCCAATCTACGCAGGCTCGCGCCTATGCGTTCCCGGAACAGGCGGCGCCCGTTACCACCTACGAGGATGTTTTGGCCGGAAAGCTTCTGCCGTGTCCGGAGCCGCCGGAGGAGCTCCTTCGTGACATCCCCGCCGCGGTACAGTGCGGCAGCCGGGCTGCTTTTGTCCAAAATTGCGAAGCGCTGTTCGCATGGTTTGTGGAGCGGGAGATCCGCGATGCGACATTCATTCGCATGTGCGTGCTGCGCTTATGCTATTCCATTCTGAAAAAACCAGCTTCCGATATGCCGATGAGCTATTACGAATTCACAAATTTTCAGCAGGAGATCATGGCGGCGGCGAGCATGGAGGAGCTGAGAGCCTGCTTCGAGAACTTCGTATCGCTGTACTGGCTGCGCCGCCAGGGAGAAAAACCGCCCCGGCGCATACTGACGGAGCGGGTGAGCGAGGTGGTGCAGGCGCATATCTCAGACATTGATTTTTCTCTGGATGACGTGGCTGCGGCACTGTTTATCAGCCCCAATTATCTGCGGCAGCTGTTCAAGCAGGAGACTGGGCAGACGTTTACGGAATTCCTGACAGCGCAGCGTATGCAGCACGCACACATGCTGCTTGGCAATCCGCAGACGAAGGTGTGCGATGTTGCCGAACAGGCGGGCTACGCGGATTCACGATATTTTTCCGTATGTTTTAAAAAATTCTACCATATGACGCCCAGTGAATATCAAGCTGCCGCCCTGGCGGGAAAGGCTTGATATTCGTTGAATTTTAGACATATCTTCCGATGATTTTCCTCCCTCGCATACTTGGGCCGGCGGTATAATTGAGGTACCAATTACGGCAAGGGGAGTGACGGCATGTCGAAGAAAGGGAAAAAGGTCTGGGAGCGCGTCTATAACGAGCGCACCTCGTATCTGATGCTGCTGCCGAACATCATCATGTTCGCAGTGTTCACGGTGTATCCCATCCTGTGGGCGCTGCGGTATATGCTGTTCGACTATCGCGGCTACGGCGAGGCGAAGTTTGTTGGAATGGACAATTTTGTGCGTGTTTTTACGAGGGACCCTGTGTTTTGGGATTCTGTGGTAAACACCTTCGTCTATGTGGGGGGCAAACTCATTCTTACGCTGCCCATCGCGTTCATGCTGGCATTTCTGCTCAGTAAAAGCACACGCATCAACGCCGTGAGCCAGTCCATTATTTTTACGCCAACCATTATGTCCAGCGCAGTGATGGCTCTTATCTTCTATCTGCTGTTCAATACATACAACGGCGAGATCAACCGTTTTCTGATGTGGCTTGGCGTCATCGATGAAAATATAAACTGGCTGGGGGTGCAGCATGCGATGCTCACAGTCATCATCCTGGCTGTTTGGGGTGGTGTGGGCAACTACATGGTGTATTTTATCGCAGGCCTGACGGGGATCTCTACGGATGTATATGAAAGCGCAAAGCTGGACGGTGCAAACGGTGCACAGACTTTGTTCCGCATCACGATACCGCTCCTGGCACCGGTTCTGAAGATGATCTTGATGCTGGCACTGGTGATTTCCTTTATGGATATGCAGAGCATCATGGTGCTGACCGAGGGCGGTCCAATGGGCAAAACAAATGTCATGTTCCTTTATATCTACCAGCTCTTCTTCCCGATTTCCGCAGGCTCTACGGTCACCCAGGAATTTGGATACGGCGCGGCTGTCAGCCTGGTGGCGGCTTGCATCATCGGTTTGATCACCGGTCTGTATCTCTTTATCGGCAGTAAGCTGGACAAAGTAACGGGCGAATAAGGAGGGACCGCTATGGAAAAAACACACCGTTTGCGCTGGGCAGAGATGCGCCCCAGCGAACGCCGCGATGCGGCGGTATCTTTCATCGGGCAGGTGCTCAAATGGGCTTTTGTGGGCGCAATGTGCATTTTTACGCTGTATCCTGTTATTTACACTCTGTTGGGCTCTTTCAAAACAAATGCCGAGCTTACGCTGGGCGGCGGTATCTTGCCGGAAAAATGGCAGATTGAAAACTATATCTACGCATTCCAGAAGCTGGAGTTCGGTAAATATACGCTAAACAGTGTTGTGCTGGCCCTGCTGACCGTGTTGTTCACAGTTACGACTGCTTCGATGGCTGCATATATCATTGCCCGCAGAGAGTTCCCGGGCAAAAAACTGCTCACCACAAGTTATCTGCTCAGCATGTTCATCTCCGTGGGTTCTGTGGCGCTGTATCCGCTGTACGGCCTTCTGCATGCCGTCGGACTCACCAGTAATATGGTGGGGCTGGCATTGCTGCTCACGGGCGGGCAGGCGGCGAATATCTTCATGGTTTCAGGCTTTGTGCGCAGTGTTCCCAAGGAACTGGATGAAGCTGCGACCATAGACGGCGCAGGTACGTTCCGCATTTTCTGGCAGATCATTGTTCCTGCAATCAAACCCATCCTCGGCGTCATCGCGCTGTTTGCATTCCGCACCGCATGGAACGAATTTGTGACGGCACAGGTTTTCACGATGTCAAACCCGGGCTTGAAAACATTGAGCGTGGCTGTGGCAAATCTGCGTTATTCTGCCAACGCCGCGGCAGAATGGCACATTATGACGGCCGGCGCTTCCATCGCCCTGATCCCTATTTTGATCGTATACCTGCTGGCGAACCGTCAGTTCATCACTGGTTTGACAGCGGGAGCGGTCAAAGGATAAGGCAGCGGCTCCTGTTATCTTAAAATGTATCCCGGCCGTTTGTACTTCGGCCGGGATTTTTTGACGGCATAGCAGGCGGCTTGCTCTGTGCCGAAAGGTGTTATATAATGTAAATATATAGGAAAAATGGCCGCATCTGTGATGCGGCCAAATGTATGGAGGATTGGGAATTGAACCGAGTTGCTTCATTGCTTTTTAATGCGCGGCGCATTTTAAAGCGCACACAGCTGGAGGGACCCCTGCCGGACGACGGAGACCTGCTGAGGCGGGCGTTCCGCGTCGCATGGCCTTCCACGCTGGAATCCTTTCTGGTGGCGCTTGTCAGCGTGGTGGATACCATTATGGTATCGTCACTGGGAGCCGCGGCCATTGCGGCCATCGGTCTGACCGGGCAGCCGAAATTCATTTGTCTGGCGGTTTTCCTTTCTGTGAATGTGGCGGTCAGTGCCATTGTAGCACGGCGCAAGGGGGAAGGAGACCGCGAAGGCGCAAATCGTGTTCTGGTACAGGCAATTTTGATCACAGTGGTGCTTACTGTCGTTATCACCGCTCTAGCGCTCATTTTTGCAGAGCCGGTGCTTCGGCTCGCGGGAACCAACGAGGACACGCACGAGCTTGCCACGGGTTATTTTCGCATCATTGTGGGCTGCCAGTTTTTCAACGTGCTGAATATGGTCATCAATGCGGCTCAGCGCGGCGTCGGCAACACAAAAATTGCGATGCGTACCAATATTGTTTCAAATCTTGTGAATATTGTGTTCAACTACCTGCTTATCGGCGGAAACTTCGGCTTCCCGGCACTGGGGGTAAACGGCGCTGCCATCGCAACAGTGCTGGGTACTGTCGTAGCCAGCGGAATGGCTTTGCGCTCGGTAATGCATCCCGACAGCTTCCTCTGCTTATTTTACAATAAAAGGCCGGTGGGCTTTGACCGCAAGACACTCGGCTCCATCGCCAACATTGGTTCCGCCACCCTGGCGGAACAGCTGTTCCTGCGTTTTGGCTTCCTGATGTACACGATGGTCGTGGCGCGCCTGGGAACGAACGCATTTGCCGCCCATCAGATCGGCATGAATATTATTACCATTTCCTTTGCGTTTGGCGACGGCCTTTCTGTTGCGTCGGTGTCCCTTGTCGGGCAGAGCCTGGGAGAAAAGCGTCCGGACCTGGCCAAGGTGTACGGCGGCTTTTGCCAGCGGCTGGGCTTTTTGTGCTCGGCAGCGGTGGCGTTTGTGTATGTTGTATTTGGCCGCGATGTGTTCCGCCTTTTTTCAGCAGATCCGGAGATCCTCGATTACGGCGCCATGATCATGGATTTCGTCGCGGTCATCGTGTTCCTGCAGATATCTCAGGTGATTTACAGCGGGTGCCTGCGCGGCGGCGGCGATACGCGTTTCGTGGCGCTGGTTTCTCTTATCAGTGTGGCGTGTATCCGTCCGCTGTCCGGCTGGCTGTTTGTTTATCCGCTGGGCATGGGGCTGTTCGGTGCATGGCTCGGCTTGGCCATCGATCAGCTTCTGCGCCTGTTGCTCACAATGTGGCGCTTCAAACATGACAAGTGGCTCAAAATCAAAATTTGACCCATTCATGGCGGCGTTTCTGCACGGGAGCGCCGCCTTTTTGGTTGCGGATGATACATATTTCCCATATCAAAAAAGGGATAAATGTAGTATAATAACCCCGAAGCCGCAGAGCGATGTTCAGAGGGGCGGGCAAATGGCGGCAGCGCATATGTAAAACATAATGTGGAGGGGTTCCATGAATGTATTTGATATTGTCGGGCCTGTGATGATCGGGCCGTCCAGCTCACATACCGCGGGCGCGGCGCGTATTGGGCTCATCGCACGGGCGCTTTTGGGTGCTCCGGCCGTGACGGCGGACATTCGTTTGCACGGCAGTTTTGCCAAGACATACCGGGGCCACGGGACGGATAAGGCGCTTGTCGCGGGGATACTGGGCATGAAGCCCGATGACGCGCGCCTGCGCGACAGTTTGACGCTTGCGCAGAAAGCCGGGCTGGCCATCACCATCATGCCGGCTGCTTTGGAAAATGCACACCCCAATACCGCGCTTATCACTTTGACGGATGCGCAGGGACATACGGTGAGCGTGCAGGGAGCTTCAGTGGGCGGAGGAAATATTCTTGTCACACGCGTAAACGGCATGGCTGTGGAGATCACCGGTCAGTATACGACGCTGATCGTACTGCACCGTGATGCGCCAGGAACGATTGCCGCCGTTACGGAGGAAATGAGCCGGCGCGGCGTCAATATATGTAATTTCCGCCTTTCCCGCGCACAAAAAGGAGGAACAGCGGTCATGACCATCGAGGTGGACGGCGCGCTGGAGCCTGATGTGAATTCCTGTGTGGAAAAACTTCCGAATGTATTGTCGTCCACGATGCTTGCACCGATGTAACGGGGGAGAATGAGAATGGATTTAAGATATGATTCAATCGCCGCATTGATCGAAGCAGCGAAACAAAGCGGGAGGAAGCTCTCTGAGCTGGTGCTGGAGCAGCAGGCGGTACAAATGGAACAGAGCGCGGACGAATTGTATGAAATCATGCGCAAAAGCTACGCGGTAATGGCGGCATCCGTGGAGGAGGGGAAAGCGCCCGGCGTACGTTCGGCCAGCGGCCTTTCGGGCGGAGACGCTTACCGTATGGCACGTGCAGAGCGGGAAGGGAACGTGCTGTGCGGCGGGGTGTTCTCCGGCGCGCTCACCCGCGCGCTTGCAGTCAGCGAATGGAACGCGGCAATGGGCCGTATCGTTGCGGCGCCCACGGCAGGCTCCTGCGGAATTCTGCCGGCCGCCGTGCTCACGTTGCAGGCAGAGCGTAAGCTGCCGGAGCGCGCTTGCGTGATGTCACTGTTCACGGCGTCAGCGGTTGGTATGGTGATTGCAAACAATGCGTGCATTGCGGGCGCGCAGGGCG
>ERZ791886.1262-NODE-1262-length-13031-cov-2.182491_pt1 | contig 13031 bp, 13 predicted proteins | sample MGYA00510158_ERZ791886 | MGnify/ENA primary metagenome ERZ791886 (study PRJEB30046, sample SAMN00792063) | human gut metagenome | study: EMG produced TPA metagenomics assembly of the A metagenome-wide association study of gut microbiota in type 2... | reverse complement strand
ATTGTTTTGCTGTACATTCTTTCGGCAGTAACGTGCATACTGCCAATAATAGGAACAAGCCACGGCGCGGTTACAGAAAGCAAGTACGAAGCAATTATGAAGGATAAAGCGTACGCGATGGCTTTGAACGGCAGGGAGCTTGACGGCAGCCTTATGCTGGAGATGTCCAAGGCCTACGGATATATACCCGATGAAGCTGCGGATTATACATACACACAGGAGTACGAAACCTACGCGAGGCCCTATTCATCGGTTTATGGGATTGTAAGGGGTGGATTTAACAGCAGTGAGTACAGATTTAGTATGGATGAGGCGAAGGCTCTAACACCTGAGACTGCCGACAGCTACTACGAGGTCAGACAGAAAAATATGATATACGATATGAAAAACGAGGGTGCCTCGGATGAGGAAATCAGCTATATGCTGGAGTGCGACAGCGAGGTGGAAAAACCGTTTAAGGTCGGCTACAATTCCGGCTACAGAAGCTATATATCATTTATGTACACAGCCGCTGTGTTCATGATGTTTGTTATATCGATATGCGTGGCGCCCATATTCGCAGGGGAGTATACCAGCGGCGCAGACCAGCTTCTTCTGACATCTAAGCATGGAAAGAAAAAACTGATATACGCTAAAATATTTGCAGGCCTCAGCTTTGCCGTAATTGTTTCGGTAACAATATTTGCGATTGTAGCTTTAATCAGCCTTTCGATATATGGCATGGAGGGCTTTGATACGGCGCTTCAGCTTGTATATCCGCAGATTTGCTACAATGTTTCTGTCGGAAAAGCCGTGGTCATGCTCTCCGGAATTGGGATTTTAGCCTGTGTATGCGTTGCGTCCATAACAATGCTGCTTTCGGCAGGATTTTCTACTCCTTTTTCAGTTATTATAATAATGTCTCTGGCCAACTTTGTGCCAATGGTGCTTAATATTGTGGGCAATAGTCCGATAGTCAGGGTTATAAATAAAATAATGATTTTGTTCCCTGTAAGGATGTGCAATATTTGGGACCCGTTTTCAGCAAATATGTACGGGGCCTTTGGAAATTATATTAGGCCGTATATATTTATGCCAGTATTTGCTGTTCTTTTGTCTATAGCTGCCATACCGTTAATATACAGGAGATTTAAAAACCACCAGGTATAAAATAAAAGCATGTTTAGGAATTCCTAAACATGCTTTTTTATGTAACTGCCGACGGAGCTTTTAAAATGGCAACGATATCCACAATAATTACAGCAACATCAGTTAAAGCTGTGGCATAATCCTGAACGATAAAGGAATAAACCAGCCATATCGTTTCGTTCAGCAATATGCTGATTTTAGTCTTTCTAATGTTGGTTATAAAATAACAGCACATGGTGTATTCAACTGTAGCAAGCACAGGCATAAGTCCTATAATACCCCTGTTATTTGTCAAAACTCCACAAATTATGACTAAAATCACAATAACAGTCATAACCGGCCTGGTAAACTTATCTTTTGTTATAAATACGTTTCTTACACAGCACAGAGCCAGCGTTGATATTGCCGCATAGGAACCGAAAAAGTAAGAAGCCAGCGCAAGAACTGCGCAGTTCATAAATTGCAGTATAAAAACCTGCTTCCTGTCCTTAACGACACAGCTTACAGCAAGAAATACAGCGGCCGCAAAGGAAACAATATTACCTATTAATATGTTGCTCATTTGTTATTGCCCTCGCTGGAGATATTGAGGAATTTCAAAAATCCTTCAAGGCCCTCCTCAATGTCGTCATAGGTTTTGTCAAAGTCTCCTGTATACCAGGGGTCGGCAATATTGCCTTTTCTTTGGGTAAAGTCCAGTAAAAGGTGTATTTTTTTATCAGGATCTCCGCCTGTAATACGGTATATGCCATCGATGTTATACTGCTCCATAGCGATAATATAGTCGTATTTGTCGTAATCGCTTCGGCGCATTTTAACAGCCTTTTTACCTGAACAGCCTATGCCTTCTTCTTCAAGCTTCTTTTTAGCCGGGGGATAGACCGCATTCCCCGACTCCTCACTGCTGACAGCGGCGGAGGCTATGTAAAATTCGTCCTCCAGACCCTCACTGCTTACCATATCCTTAAACATAAATTCCGCCATGGGTGAACGGCATATATTGCCGTGGCAAACGAAAAGTACTTTTATCATGTTGTTTATCTCCTTAAATCTAACGTTTTGTTACTTAACAAACTCTAAAATTTCATGCTCCAACTTTTGACGTAAATCCAAAAAATTTATTGACTTTATTTTGTTTGATCTAACATTTGTATTGTAATATGCATCTTCTAATAATTCTTTATTATTACATATATTTTCAATATTCAATTGATGGATTGAAATTGAATAATCATCTATTATAACAAAGGCTTTAATTGGGTTAATTTTCATTGCATCAATTATTCCATTATCTGCGGTTGCAAAATACGAAAGAATAACCAGATCTCTGTTTTTTATATTATCGAGAAACATAATCTGTTCTAAAAGCCTGATGTGGTAAATATCCCATGTAACATTTAAAATGTTTTTTATAATATCCGGGTTGCCTTTTAATTTTTTAAATGTTTTGTGAGTTCTGCTGTCATCATTAATATATAAAGATAAAATTACAATTTCCTTTTCCAAATAACAGTTTAAATCATCTAAACAAAATTTTATGAACTTTTCGACTTTCTCCTCTTTATCCAAACCGCCTTCATAGTTTTTTATCAAAAACGCTTTCATAACGCAACAACACAGCGCGTCAAATATTTTAAATTTCTCATCTGTTTGAGAAAGTGCCGTATCGTATATATCTTTAATCCTTATGTAATCATTAGGTGACAAATAAAAGTCGGTACAATCTTCACTAATTAAAGGCATATTTTCGAACTTAACAAAAGATGTTATCATCTCGGAAAGAATATTTAAATTTATAGGGGTTTTTACTCTTTCCATAAGAGCAGTCATTATACCATATTGAAAACCCTTTGTTTTCAAGTAGTTTAAAAACTGCATAAACGTTTTTTCATCAATATTTATTTTTCTTCCGACCATTATTCTGTTAAGGTATGAAAGAATATTTAAATCAAAGTCTATGGTTTTACCTGCTAGTACTAACGAATTATCTGAAATATGATTTGAATCAAGTATCCATGTTTTTGTATAGTCTCCAACTCCGATTATTTCACACTGACCAAACCTTTGATTTTTAAAAGAACTATCAAAATTTGAAAATTCCTCATCAAATAGAAATATCCTGCAATTACTCATTCTATCTCCATAGGATTTAAATTTCAGTATTTTTTCATAAGTATTTTGAGATTCTAAAATATCTTGTACAGCATTTACATTCTCATATTCATTTTTAAATCGTTTCATATTTTTCTGCCTTAAAAGTCTGGTAAAATACTGAATAACACTCATAGTATAAAACATGGGATATTAATGGTCAACATTTTGATAATAAATAATAAAATGCCAAAAGCAGATTTTCTCTACCCTTGGCATTTTATTATCTATTATATGTAGTATTACCTGGCCTTTTTCAACTGGTTCAATTCAGTGGAATGGGTTGTAACAACCTTTTTTACGATGTCAACGTCAAACTTAACAATATCAACGTCCTCTTTAATCTGATTGACGCTGTCTGTAAGGGGTTTATAGCCCTCAGCTAGAAGCTGTATATTTTTGTTGGTTTCGTTTTCTAACGTTGTCTCTATGTTTACAACACGCTTTTTAACATCTTTAATCTCATTCATCAATTCTTGATTTGAAGTGTCAATTTTTTCATTGAGTGTAGAAAATAAGCTGTTCATCATATCAATAACTTGTTTTAATTCATCTGACATTATTATCCCCCTCAATTCTTTTTACTTATTATGCAACAAACGTTGTATCAATGGCAATAGTAACTTAAAATCAATGAAAACAGAAAGCTTCTTACTTAATTCTAAAAATATTATATGACATATCTTTTATTTAATCAACCATTTAATTGATTGTTTATTTTTCACAGGTTTCATATTAAGTAGATCAAGTTTATATAATGCTAACTGCTTTTAATTATGACGTTTTTAATGCTAATGGTTTGTTGTATGATATTGTTATCACTGATATTATTAATTAATAATGAAGATAATTCTTATAAACAATTCATACTTAAAGTGGTGATATAATGACTAAGCAAGTTAAACATCTGGGGTTGACGATAGATGAAGAGACTCATATCAAATTTAAAAAGCTTGCTAAATTCAATGGGCGTTCAATTAATCAGGAAGTAATCCGTTTAATACATAGAGCCATAGTTTACCATGAACAGAAATATGGGCCGCTAGAATAATACTAATATCATAGTTAAAAAAGGAGCGTTAGCTCCTTTTTATTTTATGTATTTATTCATAAATTCCTTAGCGTAAGCTTTGGTTTCCTCAATCTTCTTATCGTCAAGGAATACGGTTTTATATCCGAGATCCCTCTGGGCGTACATTCCGTCATAGACAAGCTGAGAGTGCTTGCAGTAACGTTTTATTCCCTCTTCAAACAGATCGGCGCCCTTTTCAGGCTTATATCCGCAGGTTGTAAAAATTGAAACATGCTTACCGGCCCAGACAGACGGCCCCTTTTCTTCGCCGTAGTACTTGTTCATGCCATACATCAGCCTGTCAAGCGCTGCTTTCATCGGTGCGGTACAGAACCATGAATAAATGGGGCAGGCCAGCACTATGGAATCGGCGGACATAATGCTGTCAAAAATCTGCTGCATGTCGTCCTTGATTTTACAGCCGAACTTTGTATAGTCCCTCTGACAGGCGCGGCAGGCCTCGCAGGGCTTAATATCCATATCAAACAGCCAGAAAAAATCTATTTCATGGCCTGCATTTTTAAGCTCGTCCATAAAATAATTAAGTATCGAAATCGTGTTGCCGTTCTTTCTGGGACTTCCCATTAATATTGTATACTTCATTTTTTTCCTTCCTTTCGCAAAATGGATTAAGCAGCTGAAATTTAACCGACAATATATCTTGAATATAGCATTAAAAATATAAATAAGCAAGATAACGTTTGGATAGGATTATCCCATAAAAAAGGAAAGGCTTCGTATTGAAACCTTTCCTTTTTATTAACCCTGAATTGCTGCAAGTATTGTAGGTATCAGCTGTTTTTTTCTTGATACTACTCCGGGAAGGCTTATAGGTTCTCCGGAGGAGGTATCGGCTGAAAATGCCTTTCCCAGTATTTCTCCGGCGTTTTTTCCCTCATAAATAAGCTCTGTGCCTTCTTCCATGATATTTGTAAGCATAACACACGCCATATCAATTCCATGCGCCTCACTGAAGCCTCGCATATACGGCTCTAGCCTTTGTTTTATCTCGTCAAGCCCCTTTTTATCTATTGAGCTGATTTGACCTACGCCGAACTTTACACCGTTTACCGAAAAGGTTTTATAATCCTGGTAAAAAATATCCTCCTCGGATTTTCCGGCAAGGGAGCTGCCAGCATGGAACATGTCCCCGGCAAATTCTTTGATGTCTATTTCAGCCAGGGCTGCAAGCCGTTCTCCCGCGGCAATATCGGCAGGCGTGCATGTGGGCGAACGGAAAAGCAGGGTGTCGGATAAAATGGCGGCGCAGAGCAGGCCGCTTGTTCTTTTATCAGGCGTTATTCCAGCCTCCCTGTACATCTGCTCAACTATAGTTCCTGTACAGCCTACAGGCTGGTTTCTGAAAAATATCGGAGACATTGTTTCAATGCTTGCCAGTCTGTGGTGATCTATTATCTCAAGCAGTGAGGCCTGCTCAATACCGTCTACTGCCTGGGACTTTTCGTTGTGGTCAACCAGTATCAGGGGCCGTCCCTCAACGTTCATAACATACCTGCGGGAAATCATTCCGCGGTATCTTCCGGTCATGTCAAGGACAGGAAAATCACGGTATCTCTTTTCAGCCATAACTTTTTTTACGTCGTCTATATAAGCGTCCTCACGGAAGGTTACAACTCCGTCTGTTTTCATAAAATGGCCGACCGGCGCACTTTGGTTAATCAGCCTTGCTACGGAATAGGAATCAAATTTTGTTGATATTATACTGCAGCCACTGCTTTTTGACAGTGCTTTTATTGTTTCCGGTATGGGAGTGCCGTTGCATACAATAAGACACTGCGCCCCCATTTCGATAGAGCATAGCTGCGCATCGCTTCGGTTGCTCAAGATAATAATGTCGCCGGGCTCAATATACTCCTCCATGATTTCGGGATTTCCAGCGCCGACAAGTATTCTTCCGCGGCTTATATTACTTTCGGGGTCACCGATTAGCAGCTCGCCCTCAAGCGTTTCTATAAGATTTGAGTAGGGCGTTTTAGCGTCTGCAAGTATTTCCTGGTCGTAAATCTCCATATATGCGTTTACGATATCCTTTATTGTAATAATGCCCTCAAGCATACCATTGTCTGTTACAGGAAGGGTTACCGCGTTTGAACCCTTCATCTTCTCCCAGGCCTTTTTAAGTGAGGTCTCTCTGCTGATTCCCGGTGCGTTTCGTATTTCTATGTCGCTTATACGTGTTTTTACATCCGGTACATACGCCGGAGGATCGACATTGAAATAGTCCAGCACATACTGGGTCTCCTGATTTATCTGACCAGCACGGCCTGCACTGTAGGACGCAGACGGGTCAAGGGCCGCCTTAAGCGCCGCATAGGCAATCGCGGAGCAAATAGAGTCTGTATCCGGGTTTTTATGGCCGATTACGGTTATATTTTTTTCACTCATTCAAATTCTCCTTATTAGTTTTATATAAAACATTATTCCCATATAAATCCTGTTATAAGAACTGTTTTTATAATACCACCAGAAAAAGACATTCACAATACGGGGAGGAAATAAATTCTGCGCAATAAAAATAAAACTGCCATTTTAGGCAGTTTTATTGATAACAATATTAATACAGCTCTAGCTCTATTCCGAGCCTATTTATAATTTTTTCAAACATTTCTCCCCCGTCTGCATTTATCGGTGTATATGTCATACTGCTTTTAGAAATGCTGGAAGAAAAAATTACGGCCTCATTAACACTATTTAGAACCTGAATGCTGTCAAAGGCGTAGCCTAATTCGCTGTTATTAGGATATACATAATCAATCCATATCCGGTAATCGCCGTAAAGAGTTTCTTTTGAGAAAATTGTATGTACATACTTACTGGATAATACAGTATTCAATATATATTTTTGATCTTCTTCACTGATATTATTAATGACTATTTCTTTGTCATTGTTTATATCCCAGACGGATATTCGTGAGATTTTTGCGGCCGCTAAATCATTTTCGCTCAGGTTATATACCCTTGGCCGCATAATGAATACTATTAGGCATATACAAAGGGCTATAATTAATTTTTTAATTGTTTTTATATTTTTCATAATATTATACTTAAGAAGCAATCACTAACTAAGTTTATCTATCAGCTGAAGCAAATGTCACCCTTCCTATAACTTTGTTTGTATTGTTGTCTTTCAGTTCAAATATATATCTACTTATGCTTTCTGTTTCGCCTCCGTTAACGTATCCATAATAGGCAGCTCTGTCTGATTCATCATATGAAGGAGTGTAGTAAGTCTTTTTCGCTGTTTCATTAATTTCATCATTAGCACCTTCATGTGCAGTTCTAATTACAAAATATTGTTTTGACATAGCAGTTCTAGAACCTAATGTAAAACCGTCATCTGTTTTAATATATGTAAATTTTTGTTTTAATGAGGTTTCCTTTGATCTTGCATAAACTGTTCCGGGTTTTGCCTGTGCGGCATCTGAAGGAAGATTTTTTAAGACCTTGTATAGTGCAGTACCTTTTATCCCCCATACTAAATCTACACCAGCTTCCGTAACAGTTTCTACGCCTCCGTTGAAAATATTACTTAAAAATTCACTGAATTTATTTTTATAGGCAACCTCTTGCTCTCTGCCTGAATCGCCTGGAGTAAGGCTAATTATTTCATCTTTATATGTTTTATTTTTAAACCCTACATATGTTTTAGTGCTCTTTGTAAGAGGATTGCCATGTATAGATACAGATAATTCTTCAAGCTCTATTTCTCCATCTATACATTTTTGTGAATAATCTCGTAATGCCTCAGCTGTCTCAGGCATTAACTGAAATAAATCTATCACATTCTCAACGTCATTCTTATCTGAAGGATTGACTTCCTTTGTATAGTATATATCATCATTTTCATATGAGACAGATATATCCTCTGCTTCTAATGTGTTTTTCATATCTAGATCAATATCTTCATCTTGTTCTTTTGCAAAAACTGTAACTGTTCCTAAAGTCATTGTAAAAGCCATTACAAGCGCTATTATTTTTTTAAACATAAATTTTCCTCCTTAGTATATACGAATATTAGAGTAATAAATACTCTGGAAACATCATTGATTACATGATATAATTAATAAAATGCTCTGTTTGATTATAGAAATTTGTGTTGACCGGCACATGCTCTAATTTTTCATTCAGAGTATTCTTTTATTTTTTGTATCATCAGCTCCTTTCTTAAGTATATTTTTTCTTCCCTCCTTTCGCTGATATTATATAGTTAAGTCTATAGAAAACTTAATCTCAGAAAAAGACAGTCTCTTAGTGGGTACATTTTTTATAATTAGTTTCCGATATTACCTCTCCTTTAACTTTATAACCACAGTCCGTGCATGTTTTCCCGGCATATGTAGTCATAGTGCACGAGCCGTCGCTGTGTTTTTTATGTACTTTAATATTTGCCTTTTTAAAGGTATGAACATGCTTCACCTCGGCGTTTGAGCCACCCGACTCCTCCTGTATTGTGCCATCCTCAAAAACCAATATGTAATCTTCAGGATAATTATTAATTGACGCTTCTTCTAACGCCTCGTCATCAAAGTCAATAAATAAAAACTCATCATCTTCTACGGAATTATCGTCATCGACATACTCACAAGAATAATAGTTTTCTTCATACTCCACCGCCGCATGGTTTGAGAAAATCGAATTCACCGGAGTGTCCAGCTCCTTAGCCAATGCCGTGCCACAAGCCATAACACAAAATAAACCTGTTAGTACAGCTGTTTTTGTAAGTGTGCTTTGTTTTTGATTTTTTTTCATAATACCTTTGATTCTCCTTTTTAAGCTTTTTAAATTTTTACTATCACTGAAGCATGCCAATTCCCTGCAACTTTGCAGGCGGCATTGCTCTTCATTCAGCTTTACCAGTACATCAACATATGAGCGTCTGTACTCAGGGTTTGAAAACATGGTCAAATCCTCGTCGCAGCCTACTTCAATCCACTCAAACATTGTATTTTTAAGGGCGTGGAGCAGGGGATTGAACCAGTTAAGGCTACTTAAAACAAATGTAAGTATTTTTAAAGGAACATCCTTCTTTTGAATATGAGTAAGCTCATGGCTTAAAACTATTTCAATTTCATTGCGACTAAGCTTATCTGCAAGATGTCCAGGTATAAGAATGTCACTCTTGAAAATACCCGCCACACAGGGCTGATAAACATTGGGACACTGAAGCAGCTTGATACCGCCTTTGTACACCCCTTTTTTTTTCTTGATTTTATTAAACTCATTGTGCCATATTCCGTCCTCAATTCTCTCACAATGCTGTATTACCATAAATTTAAACCGAAGATAAATTATAAGCTGTACCAGCAGATACAATATAAGTCCTACAAACCACACGATGGAAATAACATCTGCAAAGTGTATAATATCCATTGCCGTGCGAACCGCGTCTTTGATAGTTCCCTGACCTACCAGTATCAAGGGGTCATACTGTGCAAAGTCCTTGATGGAACCGTCATAAATTCCCCAGACAGCAAAAAATGGAATTACAAAGCACAGCATAGCTATTTTATTAATGGTGATTACAAAGTTGGCTGATGTATGCTTGTATATTAAATTTTGAGTTGCTAAAAATATACTGCCTACAACGCTTCCAGCCACTGATAGTAATATTACGGACATGAAAATTCTATTGATTATCGTCATCCAGCTTATCCACCCATTCCTTTAGATTTTCCACTTCGTTTTGAGAGAGGCTCTTTTCTTTAGAAAATGCAGCTAAGAAATTACTTAATGAACCTTGAAAATGTCGGTTTACAAAGGACACGGCGTCATTGGTTACTTCCTCTTCTGCGACCGTTGATTTATAAAAATAGGAACGTCCCTCTTTGGCTGAAGAGACAAGGCCTTTCTTTTCCATTCGTTTTAAAAATGTACCAACCGTCGTGTAGGCCCATTTTACATTTTTTTCTTCAAGTTTTATAACTATCTGGGAGATAGACATAGGTTCGTTAACTTCCCATAAAATTTTTAAAATTATTGAGTCGGAATCAGAAACATTTTTTTTACCTGACATAATTTGTACTCCTTTCTTTGATTTAAATACTACAGTGTAGTATTTGGCAATTTGATTTTATCATCCTAAATATTCCAAGTCAACTATATTGTCAAAAATAATCCAAAATTATCTAAATATTGGTTGGCTTAAGTGCGCTTATTGTAAAAGAATAACCGCTGTGCTACTATGGTAAAAAACAGGGAGGGAAAAGGATTGAAAACAATAGGACTTCTGGGCGGAATGAGCTGGGAAAGCACGGTTACATACTACCAGATAATAAATGAGGCTGTGAAAAGAGAAATGGGCGGTCTGCATTCGGCGAAGATACTGCTGTACAGCGTTGATTTTGCGGAAATTGAAGAATGTCAGGCGGAAGGCGACTGGGCTAGGAGCGCTGAGATTTTAAGCAGGGCGGCAAAGTCATTGGAGGATGGAGGCGCAGATTTTATAATTATATGCACAAATACAATGCATAAGATAGCTGATGAAATAGCCAGGAGTATTTCAATCCCAATTGTGCATATCGCGGAAGCTACCTCAGACAGCCTGAAGGAAAAAGGGATAGAAAAAGCGGCTCTCCTTGGAACAAAGTATACAATGACACAGGATTTTTATAAAAATAAGCTGATTGAGGCCGGTATTGACGTAATTATACCCGACGATGTCGATACGGTGAACGATATAATTTACAATGAGCTGTGCCTTGGAAAGGTTTTAGAACAGTCAAAGGCTAAATATCTGAGTATTATAAGGGGGCTGAAGGAAAAGGGCGCTGAAGCCGTTATTTTGGGATGTACTGAAATAGGCCTTCTCATAAAGCAGGAGGATACAGACCTGCCTGTTTTTGACACTACCCTGATACACGCCGAAAGGGCGGCAAAGCTTTCAATGGATTAAATAAATGGCCGGATAAAAAATATATCCGGCCATTTTATTATTTAAATGAAGCAACTCTTTCAAAAAGAATTTTGTTGAACAAATCCCTGTCGGCATTTAAAGCGACATGGCAGTTATCAGGCATGTTGTGGAAATGGCGGGTATCTACTATTGTCATGCCGTCTGCAAAGCCGCCGCTTATATCAACATCCACTCTCGTGTAAAGCACATCCTTAAGCACGCCGGGGTCAATGATGTATGCTACGCAAAGGGCGTCATGTATGGGGCACAGGTCAGGCTCGTGAAGGGGCTGAAGAATATTGTAGGCCCTTGTCCTGATTTCAATAAGCTCTGCCATCATATCGCCAACCGGAGTATGCAGGTCCTTATACTGCTGTACCTCACTGAGTCTTGTTGAGGCCGCGTGTGTTGCGTCAAGGGGTACAAGGGTGATTTTCGCACCGCAGTTCATAACTATTTCTGCTGCCTCAGGATCCTTCCAGATATTAAATTCAGCCGCGGCAGTTGAATTTCTTTGAATATGGCCGCCTCCCATAATTACAATTTCCTCGATATTATCCACGATTGAAGGCTCCGCACGAAGCAGGATTGCTATATTTGTAAGGGGCCCTACGGGTATGAGGGTAACCTTTTCAGGGCTGTTTTTAATTGTGTTTATGTACCATGTAACAAAGTTCTCGGGCACAGGTTTTGTCACAGGCTCCGGAAGATTGAATTTTTTAGGATGATAGCACACTTCCTCGCCGTTTTCGTCAAACTGGATTTCGGGGGTTTTCGGATTTTTTGTTCTTCCGGGAAGCAGTTCATGTACGAGTGGCTCCGCAGCTCCCTTAACGACCGGAATTTTGTCCTGCATTCCTAAAAGCTCGACTATCTTAAGCGTATTTGTAAGAGTGTCCTCAAGGGGGCGGTTGCCGTTTACGGCGCATACTCCCAGAAGATTAATTTCCGGCGATAAAGCGGCCAGAATTATGGCGCAGGCGTCATCGGAGCCTGTGTCAACATCAAGTATAACGTTTCTTGCCATAGGTAATTCCTCCTAAATAATTGTTTTTATAAGCTCACCATATAATTGAGGTGAGATAACTTCCTTCAATACTTTAAGCGCTTCATGATTTTCATTGGCGTGGAGTCCGCCGCCGGCCTTGGCTATGCTCTCATCCATAACCATGCTGAAGCCCAATGAGTGGTACAGGCATACGGCCTTGTAGCTCCATGTCCTTGTATGTACGTAAATATCTTTGCCGGGGCTAAGGGATTTATAGAGGAAAAGCGCTGCCTCCAGAACTGCCCTGCCAATACCGTTGTGCTGATAACCGGGCTTTACCGCCAGCCAGTGAATGGAGGGCTGACCGTTAATTTCCCATGCCGATGCGGTCGCGATGGGTATATCATCTTTAGTTATGAATACGCACCTTTTTTTCAGCATATCAGGGCTGGGCCTGTAATAGTCCCTCATAAAATATGCCAGTGCCATGCTTTTGTCCACAAATTCGGAAACTGAGGTCTCTATATCTGCCCAGTGTCTCTCATCGCCATCTTTAAAAAGCCTTATACAGCAGCCCTCAGGAGGCGCTTTTGGGCATATTTTATTAATCGATGAGGCCGGAGCCTTCATTATAATACTTTTTTCAGGAATAGACTTGTCCAGCATACAGCCTCCGATAATATATAACGTTGTTCTATATAACTATACCATATTTTTACCTTTGGTTAAATTTATTTTTTCTTTTCATACCATATATTTTATTGTATATTTAAATTGTA
>ERZ791886.1252-NODE-1252-length-13128-cov-2.275989_pt1 | contig 13128 bp, 9 predicted proteins | sample MGYA00510158_ERZ791886 | MGnify/ENA primary metagenome ERZ791886 (study PRJEB30046, sample SAMN00792063) | human gut metagenome | study: EMG produced TPA metagenomics assembly of the A metagenome-wide association study of gut microbiota in type 2... | reverse complement strand
CGTGGTCGCTGACCCGCGATATTGCGCTGGATTACCGCAATAAGGAGCAAAAAATCAGCATCGGGCCACACTGCTGGCTTAACCCGAATGCGGAACTGTGCGTGCCGCAAACTATCGATGCGGGTGCCGAAGGGCGTGCGGTGGTGAATCTCAACCGCTTCGACCTGGCCATGCTGAAACCATTTATGCCAGAAACCACTCAGGCCAGCGGTATCTTCACGGGTAAAGCGGACGTTGCCTGGGACACCACCAAAGAGGGGCTGCCGCAGGGCAGTATCACCCTTTCGGGGCGTAACGTGCAGGTAACGCAAACCGTCAACGATGCGGCGCTGCCCGTGGCGTTTCAGACACTGAATCTGACGGCGGAATTGCGTAACAACCGTGCCGAATTGGGCTGGACCATCCGCCTGACCAATAACGGCCAGTTTGATGGACAGGTGCAGGTGACCGATCCGCAAGGCCGCCGTAATCTTGGTGGCAACGTCAATATCCGTAACTTCAACCTTGCGATGATAAACCCCATCTTTACCCGTGGGGAAAAAGCAGCGGGGATGGTGAGTGCCAACTTGCGTCTGGGTGGTGATGTGCAAAGCCCGCAGTTGTTTGGTCAGCTTCAGGTTACGGGTGTGGATATCGACGGCAACTTTATGCCGTTTGATATGCAACCGAGCCAGCTTGCGGTCAACTTTAATGGTATGCGCTCGACGCTTGCCGGTACAGTACGGACCCAGCAGGGTGAAATCTACCTGAACGGTGATGCCGACTGGAGCCAAATTGAAAACTGGCGGGCGCGGGTAACGGCGAAAGGCAGTAAAGTGCGGATCACCGTGCCGCCGATGGTACGAATGGATGTATCGCCAGATGTTGTCTTCGAGGCTACACCAAACCTGTTTACCCTCGATGGTCGCGTGGATGTCCCGTGGGCGCGCATCGTGGTGCACGATCTGCCGGAAAGCGCAGTAGGCGTCTCCAGCGATGTGGTGATGCTTAACGATAACCTGCAACCGGAAGAGCCGAAAACGGCGTCGATTCCGATTAACAGTAACCTGATTGTCCACGTTGGCAACAATGTGCGCATTGACGCCTTTGGCCTGAAAGCGCGGCTGACGGGCGATCTTAACGTCGTTCAGGACAAACAAGGGCTGGGCCTGAACGGGCAGATCAACATCCCTGAAGGGCGCTTCCATGCCTATGGTCAGGATCTGATTGTGCGTAAAGGTGAGTTACTGTTCTCTGGTCCGCCGGATCAACCGTATCTTAATATTGAAGCTATTCGTAACCCGGATGCTACAGAAGACGACGTAATCGCCGGAGTTCGCGTCACTGGTCTGGCGGACGAACCGAAAGCGGAGATCTTCTCTGACCCGGCGATGTCGCAACAAGCTGCATTGTCTTATTTGCTACGTGGACAAGGGCTGGAGAGCGATCAGAGCGACAGTGCGGCAATGACCTCGATGCTGATTGGTCTGGGGGTTGCGCAAAGTGGCCAGATTGTGGGTAAAATCGGCGAGACGTTTGGCGTAAGCAATTTAGCGCTCGACACCCAGGGAGTAGGCGACTCCTCCCAGGTAGTGGTCAGCGGCTATGTATTGCCAGGTCTGCAAGTGAAATACGGCGTGGGTATATTTGACTCTATAGCAACACTCACGTTACGTTATCGCCTGATGCCTAAGCTATATCTGGAAGCCGTGTCTGGTGTAGACCAGGCACTGGATTTGCTCTATCAGTTCGAGTTTTAGCAATGCGAATATTTGTCTACGGCAGTTTACGCCACAAACAAGGCAACAGTCACTGGATGACCAATGCCCAGTTACTGGGCGATTTCAGTATCGATAACTACCAGTTGTATAGCCTGGGCCACTATCCAGGCGCAGTTCCGGGGAACGGAACAGTACACGGTGAAGTTTATCGTATTGACAACGCCACGCTGGCCGAACTTGATGCCTTGCGCACCAGGGGCGGTGAATACGCGCGCCAGTTGATTCAGACGCCGTACGGGAGTGCATGGATGTACGTTTATCAACGACCCGTCGATGGATTAAAGCTAATTGAAAGCGGCGACTGGTTAGACAGGGATAAGTAATAATAAAAGCACGCCACCTTCGGGTGGCGTTGTTTTATGCGATGTATCTCGCGATTTTTTTTTGTAACTTTTCCATCTTTTGCTTTTCTCTCCGAGCCGCTTTCCATATCTGCAATCGCATAAAAAACTCTGCTGGCGTTCACAAATGTGCAGGGGTAAAACGGGGGCACGCTTTGAACGGTGAGTATGAGTGAGGTCGGCTAACTTCCAGCAAGTGGCTATGAACAGCAAAATGGTGGTCGGGTTTGCTTGTTCTTACCGTTCAAGCCTTGCAACCGCTGAGAATAATGATGGTGGAATAGAGAGTTTATTTATCGCGGGCATAAAAAAACCCTTACTAACCGAAGCCCGGCGTTCAGGGTTATTGCGCTAGAAGAACTTATTTATTCTTTGCGCGCTCGAAGGAAGCAACGATTTCAGCTTTAGCGGCTTCTGCGTTTTCCCAACCTTCAACTTTCACCCACTTGCCTTTTTCGAGGTCTTTGTAGTGCTCGAAGAAGTGAGCGATCTGCGCTTTCAGCAGCTCTGGCAGATCGTTAACGTCTTTAATGTGATCGTATTCTTTGCTCAGCTTTGTGTGCGGAACAGCAATCAGTTTCGCATCTTCACCGGCTTCGTCGGTCATTTTCAGAACGCCAACCGGACGGCAACGGATCACAGAACCCGGCTGCAGCGGGTACGGAGTCGGGACCAGTACGTCAACCGGGTCACCGTCCAGAGACAGGGTGTGGTTGATGTAACCGTAGTTGCACGGATAGAACATCGCGGTGGACATGAAGCGGTCAACGAACAGTGCGCCGCTCTCTTTGTCGATTTCGTATTTGATCGGATCTGCGTTAGCCGGGATCTCAATAACAACGTAGATGTCTTCCGGCAGATCTTTACCCGCAGGGACGTTGAGTAAGCTCATGTCTGTTTCCTTTAAAAATATGTGGCAAACAAGTGCCGAGTATTATAGCCAACTCGCGCCGAATGTCTTCGCTTGTTTTCGTCTTCATTTTCCTTTTTCGCCAATTTTAAGACGGTATACAGAGCAGGAAAATCCATAACCGTAGCCGCATTTTTCATAGTGAGATGAAAGCGATTACAAACTTGTGATTAACGTTTTATTTACTTCTTTGAAGTGTGATGTAACGCAATCCGTTACATAACGAATTGTCTATAGTTTTTTCGCGAACATCTTTTCACCAATAATAATTACCCCGACGAGGACAACCCTATGTGGAAACGCTTACTTGTAGTCTCTGCAGTCTCGGCAGCCATGTCGTCTATGGCGTTGGCCGCTCCATTAACCGTAGGATTTTCGCAGGTCGGATCGGAATCTGGCTGGCGCGCCGCAGAAACCAATGTGGCGAAAAGTGAGGCCGAAAAACGCGGAATTACGCTGAAAATTGCCGATGGTCAGCAAAAGCAGGAAAACCAGATTAAAGCGGTACGTTCCTTCGTCGCGCAAGGGGTGGATGCGATCTTTATCGCTCCGGTGGTTGCGACTGGTTGGGAACCGGTATTAAAAGAGGCGAAAGATGCCGAAATCCCGGTCTTCTTGCTCGATCGTTCTATTGATGTGAAAGACAAATCTCTCTATATGACCACCGTCACTGCCGACAACATTCTCGAAGGCAAGTTGATTGGTGACTGGCTGGTAAAAGAAGTGAATGGCAAACCATGCAACGTGGTGGAGCTGCAGGGCACTGTTGGGGCCAGCGTCGCCATTGACCGTAAGAAAGGCTTTGCCGAAGCCATTAAGAATGCGCCAAATATCAAAATTATCCGCTCGCAGTCAGGTGACTTCACCCGCAGTAAAGGCAAAGAAGTCATGGAGAGCTTTATCAAAGCGGAAAACAACGGCAAAAACATCTGCATGGTTTACGCCCATAACGACGACATGGTGATTGGTGCAATTCAGGCAATTAAAGAAGCGGGCCTGAAACCAGGCAAAGATATTCTGACAGGTTCTATCGACGGCGTACCGGATATCTACAAAGCGATGATTGATGGCGAAGCGAACGCCAGTGTTGAACTGACGCCGAATATGGCAGGTCCCGCCTTCGACGCGCTGGAGAAATACAAAAAAGACGGCACCATGCCTGAAAAGCTGACGCTGACCAAATCCACCCTTTATCTGCCTGATACCGCAAAAGAAGAGTTAGAGAAGAAGAAAAATATGGGGTATTGAGGGTTGCTATGCCTGATGCCGATTCGTAGGCCGGATAAGGCGCTCGCGCCGCATCCGGCGGTGGTGCGCTGAAGCCTGATGCGACGCTTACCGCGTCTTATCATGCCTACTGGGAGCACGCTTTACACCGGGGGAAACCATGACGACTAACCAACACCAGGAGATCCTCCGCACCGAAGGATTAAGTAAATTTTTCCCCGGCGTCAAAGCGTTAGACAACGTTGATTTCAGCCTGCGCCGCGGCGAAATCATGGCGCTGCTCGGTGAAAACGGGGCAGGAAAATCAACGCTAATCAAAGCATTAACTGGTGTATACCACGCCGATCGCGGCACCATCTGGCTGGAAGGCCAGGCTATCTCACCGAAAAATACCGCCCATGCACAACAACTCGGTATCGGCACCGTCTATCAGGAAGTAAACCTGCTACCCAATATGTCGGTCGCTGATAATCTATTTATAGGCCGCGAACCCAAACGCTTCGGCCTTCTACGCCGCAAAGAGATGGAAAAGCGCGCCACCGAACTGATGGCATCTTACGGTTTCTCCCTCGACGTGCGCGAACCGCTCAACCGCTTTTCAGTCGCGATGCAGCAAATCGTCGCTATTTGCCGGGCTATCGATCTCTCTGCCAAAGTGCTGATCCTCGATGAACCCACCGCCAGTCTCGACACCCAGGAAGTGGAGTTACTGTTTGACCTGATGCGTCAGTTGCGCGATCGCGGCGTCAGCCTGATTTTTGTCACTCACTTTCTCGATCAGGTCTATCAGGTCAGCGATCGGATCACCGTCTTACGCAACGGCAGTTTCGTAGGCTGTCGGGAAACGTGCGAGCTACCGCAGATCGAACTGGTAAAAATGATGCTGGGGCGCGAGCTGGATACCCACGCGCTACAGCGTGCCGGGCGAACATTGTTGAGCGACAAACCCGTTGCCGCGTTCAAAAATTACGGCAAAAAAGGAACGATCGCACCGTTTGATCTCGAAGTACGCCCCGGCGAGATCGTCGGTCTGGCTGGATTGCTGGGATCAGGACGTACCGAAACCGCCGAAGTGATCTTCGGTATCAAACCTGCTGACAGCGGCACGGCGTTGATCAAAGGCAAACCGCAAAACCTGCGATCGCCACATCAGGCTTCGGTACTGGGCATTGGCTTCTGCCCGGAAGACAGGAAAACCGATGGCATCATCGCTGCCGCCTCGGTGCGGGAAAATATCATCCTCGCTCTCCAGGCCCAGCGCGGCTGGCTACGTCCCATTTCCCGCAAAGAACAGCAAGAGATTGCCGAACGCTTTATCCGCCAGCTTGGCATTCGCACACCTTCAACTGAACAACCGATTGAATTTCTCTCTGGCGGCAATCAGCAAAAAGTGTTGCTTTCACGTTGGCTACTGACCCGACCGCAATTTCTGATCCTTGATGAGCCAACTCGCGGCATTGATGTTGGTGCCCACGCCGAGATCATCCGCCTGATTGAAACGCTATGCGCCGATGGTCTGGCGCTGCTGGTGATCTCCTCCGAACTGGAAGAACTGGTGGGCTATGCCGACCGGGTGATCATCATGCGCGATCGCAAACAGGTGGCGGAGATCCCGCTGGCAGAGCTTTCCGTTCCGGCGATCATGAACGCCATTGCGGCGTAAGGAGAACAGTGTGATGCCTCAATCTCTCCCGGACACTACGCCGCCGAAAAGGCGCTTTCGCTGGCCAACGGGAATGCCGCAGCTGGCGGCACTGTTGCTGGTGCTGCTGGTCGATAGCCTGGTGGCCCCGCATTTCTGGCAGGTGGTGCTCCAGGATGGGCGTTTATTCGGTAGCCCCATAGACATTCTTAACCGTGCGGCCCCCGTTGCGCTGTTGGCTATCGGAATGACGCTGGTGATCGCAACAGGTGGGATTGATCTCTCCGTGGGGGCGGTGATGGCTATCGCCGGAGCCACAACGGCTGCGATGACGGTCGCGGGATTCAGCCTGCCGATTGTTTTGTTAAGCGCCCTGGGCACTGGCATCCTGGCGGGATTGTGGAACGGCATACTGGTAGCGATCCTCAAAATTCAGCCGTTTGTTGCCACCCTGATCCTGATGGTCGCCGGGCGCGGCGTGGCGCAACTGATCACCTCCGGACAGATCGTCACGTTTAACTCGCCGGATCTCTCATGGTTTGGCAGTGGATCGCTGTTGTTCCTGCCAACGCCGGTCATTATCGCGGTGCTGACGCTTATCCTGTTCTGGCTGTTGACCCGCAAAACGGCGCTGGGGATGTTTATCGAAGCCGTTGGTATCAACATTCGGGCGGCAAAAAATGCCGGGGTAAACACGCGGATCATCGTCATGCTTACCTACGTGTTGAGCGGGCTGTGTGCGGCGATTGCGGGCATTATCGTGGCGGCGGATATTCGCGGTGCCGATGCCAATAACGCCGGGTTATGGCTGGAGCTGGACGCCATTCTCGCGGTGGTGATTGGCGGCGGATCGCTGATGGGCGGACGTTTTAACCTACTGCTTTCGGTGGTGGGGGCGCTGATTATTCAGGGGATGAACACCGGAATTTTGCTTTCGGGCTTTCCGCCAGAGATGAACCAGGTTGTAAAAGCGGTGGTGGTTCTTTGCGTGCTGATTGTCCAGTCGCAACGCTTTATCAGTCTGATTAAAGGAGTACGTAGCCGTGATAAAACGTAATTTGCCACTGATGATCACCATCGGCGTCTTTGTGTTGGGTTATCTTTACTGCCTGACCCAGTTTCCCGGTTTTGCTTCCACAAGAGTGATCTGCAATATCCTGACCGATAACGCCTTTCTTGGGATCATTGCCGTTGGCATGACCTTTGTGATCCTCTCCGGTGGGATCGATCTCTCCGTCGGTTCGGTGATCGCCTTTACTGGCGTGTTTCTGGCAAAAGTGATTGGCGATTTCGGCCACTCGCCGCTACTGGCGTTTCCGCTAGTGCTGGTGATGGGCTGTGCCTTCGGCGCATTTATGGGGCTTTTGATCGACGCCCTGAAGATCCCGGCATTTATCATTACCCTGGCGGGGATGTTCTTTTTGCGCGGTGTCAGCTATCTCGTTTCGGAAGAGTCGATTCCGATAAACCATCCCATTTATGACACGCTCTCAAGCCTTGCGTGGAAAATCCCTGGCGGCGGTCGCTTAAGTGCGATGGGACTGCTGATGTTGGCGGTGGTGGTTATCGGTATTTTCCTCGCGCATCGTACCCGTTTTGGTAATCAGGTATACGCCATTGGCGGCAACGCAACGTCGGCGAACCTGATGGGGATTTCCACTCGCAGCACCACTATTCGCATTTATATGCTCTCCACCGGACTGGCAACGCTGGCGGGGATTGTCTTCTCGATTTATACCCAGGCCGGATATGCGCTGGCGGGCGTAGGTGTGGAACTGGATGCTATCGCCTCAGTGGTAATTGGCGGTACGCTTCTGAGCGGTGGCGTTGGAACGGTATTAGGGACGCTTTTTGGCGTGGCGATTCAGGGGCTAATACAGACTTATATCAACTTTGATGGCACGCTGAGCTCATGGTGGACGAAAATCGCAATCGGTATTTTGTTATTTATTTTTATAGCATTACAGCGTGGATTAACGGTGCTGTGGGAGAATCGTCAGAGTTCGCCTGTGACAAGAGTCAACATTGCGCAGCGATAAAAACGCCTCTCCGTGTGGAGAGGCGCAGGAGATTACGCGTCCGGGAACTCACGGATAAAGCGTTCGACATCTTCAACCATATGGTCGTTGCCGACAAAGAACGAACGGCGCTGGTGCAGAGTTTCCGGGATGATATCCAGAATACGCTCTTTGCCATCGCTCGCTTTACCGCCCGCTTGTTCCGCCAGGAATGCCATCGGGTTGCACTCATACAGCAAACGCAGTTTGCCGTCCGGGTGGCTGGCGGTGCTTGGGTAGAGATAAATACCGCCTTTCAGCAGGTTACGGTGGAAATCCGCGACCAGTGAACCGATATAACGTGAGGTATAAGGGCGGTTGGTGGACTTATCTTCTTCCTGGCAGAATTTAATGTACTTCTTCACCCCGTTCGGAAACTTAATGTAGTTTCCTTCGTTGATGGAGTAGGTTTTGCCTTTCTCCGGGAAGCGCATCCGTTCCTGGCACAGACAGAAAACGCCCAGCGAAGGATCGTAAGTAAAGGCGTGAACACCGCATCCGGTGGTGTAAACCAGCATGGTAGAGGAGCCGTATACCACGTAACCTGCCGCAACCTGTTTGTTACCAGGCTGGAGGAAATCTTCTTCCGTTACCGGCGTGCCAACAGGCGTAACGCGGCGGTAGATGGAGAAAATGGTACCGACAGAGACGTTAACATCGATGTTGGACGAGCCATCCAGTGGGTCCATCAGCACCACGTATTTTGCGTGTTCACAGCCTTCAAAGACGACAATCTCATCTTCTTCTTCAGAGGCAATGCCCGCAACGATATCGCGTGCTTTCAGTGCGGCTTTCAGTTTTTCATTAGCGAACAAGTCGAGTTTCTGCTGAACCTCGCCCTGCACGTTCTCAGCACCGCTGGCACCCAGGATATCAACCAGTCCTGCTTTGTTGATATCGCGATGGATAATCTTGGCGCCCAGTTTTATTGCCGACAGCAAAGCAGTGAGCTCACCGGTAGCATGAGAAAACTCGTGCTGCTTTTCGACAATAAATTCACCTAACGTTTTCATAAAACTTTCCCTGCAATGTTTATGGAGTAAAGCGACCGCAACAATCTTAACAAATAATCTCAATGTTGCGCTCAGGTGAATCGCGCCAGCAAATTGCGGATTATCCTGAAATGCGTTTCTCACTTGCCCGACATATGCGTAAAATGAGCGGCAGATTAAAAAAGGATAGTGACGTATGCGCATTCATATTTTAGGAATTTGTGGCACGTTTATGGGCGGTCTGGCGATGCTGGCGCGCCAGTTAGGCCATGAAGTAACGGGTTCGGACGCCAATGTGTATCCGCCGATGAGCACCTTACTTGAGAAGCAAGGCATTGAACTGATTCAGGGTTACGATGCCAGCCAGCTCGATCCGCAGCCGGATCTGGTGATTATTGGCAACGCCATGACCCGTGGAAATCCGTGTGTGGAAGCGGTACTGGAAAAAAACATCCCTTATATGTCAGGTCCACAGTGGCTGCACGATTTTGTGCTGCGCGACCGCTGGGTGCTGGCCGTTGCCGGTACACATGGCAAAACCACCACCGCGGGAATGGCAACCTGGATTCTGGAACAGTGCGGTTACAAACCGGGATTTGTGATCGGCGGTGTGCCGGGGAACTTTGAGGTTTCGGCGCGTCTGGGCGAAAGCGACTTCTTTGTTATCGAAGCGGATGAGTATGACTGCGCCTTCTTCGACAAACGCTCTAAATTTGTCCATTACTGCCCACGTACGCTGATCCTCAACAACCTTGAGTTCGATCACGCCGATATCTTTGACGACCTGAAAGCGATCCAGAAACAGTTCCACCATCTGGTGCGTATCGTTCCGGGGCAGGGCCGTATTATCTGGCCAGAAAACGACATCAACCTGAAACAGACCATGGCGATGGGCTGCTGGAGCGAGCAGGAGCTGGTGGGTGAGCAGGGGCACTGGCAGGCGAAAAAGCTGACCACCGATGCTTCCGAATGGGAAGTTTTGCTGGATGGCGAAAAAGTGGGCGAAGTGAAATGGTCGCTGGTAGGCGAACATAATATGCACAATGGCCTGATGGCGATTGCGGCGGCTCGCCATGTTGGTGTAGCGCCGGCAGATGCCGCTAACGCGCTGGGTTCGTTTATTACCGCTCGTCGCCGTCTGGAGTTGCGTGGTGAAGCGAATGGCGTCACGGTATATGACGATTTTGCCCATCACCCAACGGCGATTCTGGCAACGCTTGCGGCGCTGCGTGGCAAAGTTGGCGGTACGGCGCGCATTATTGCCGTGCTGGAACCGCGCTCGAATACCATGAAAATGGGGATCTGCAAAGACGATCTGGCACCTTCATTAGGTCGTGCCGATGAAGTCTTCCTGCTGCAACCGGCGCATATTCCGTGGCAGGTGGCAGAAGTGGCAGAAGCCTGCGTTCAGCCTGCACACTGGAGTGGCGATGTGGATACGCTGGCAGATATGGTGGTGAAAACCGCTCAGCCTGGCGACCATATTCTGGTGATGAGCAACGGCGGTTTTGGTGGGATCCATCAGAAACTGCTGGATGGTCTGGCGAAGAAGGCGGAAGCCGCGCAGTAATTCGGCCTTAGCCTGATATAGTGTGCGTAGGCCGGATAAGGCGTTCACGCCGCATCCGGCATTTGAGCATAGTGCCTGATGCGACGCTTGATGCGTCTTATCAGGCCTACAGGTGCACCGCATCCGGCAAACCATACTCACATCAACAACGAAAATTACCCTTCATTCTCCGCCAGTTCGCGCAGATACTGGAAAATCTGGCGTGCGGATTTCGGCGGCTTATTCCCTTCTTTCTCTTTCTTCGCGTTGCGGATCAGAGTACGCAGCTGCTGACGATCGGCATCGGGCCACAGATTCAATACTTCAGCGATGGCGTCATCACCTTGATCGATCAGACGATCGCGCAGGTTTTCCAGTTTATGGAACAGCACCACCTGCTGGTTGTGACGGTTTTTCAGCTTATCCAGCGCCTGACGAATAGGCTCTACGTCGCGCTGGCGCAGCATCTTACCGATGAGCTGCAATTGGCGGCGGCGACCTTCCATCTTAATACGCTGGGCGAGCTCAATAGCCGCGCGCAGATCCGCATCTAACGGGATCTTATCCAGCGCGTTTTTCCCCAGATCAACAATTTCCGCGCCAAGGCGTTTTAGCTCCTCGGCATCACGTTTAATTTCACTTTTACTGACCCAGATAATTTCATCGTCTTCGTCTTCGATGTCATCACCGGGAACGTCGTCGAGCCAGTCTTCGGGCTGCTTAGTCATCTCAGGCTCCTTAAAAAAAGAGGCTAATGTTACCAGTTAAGATGCGCACTGAAAAACGGTTCTCTGTTAGACTTCAGAGAAACTCTCTACATTATGGCACTTGCAATGAAAGTAATCTCTCAAGTTGAAGCGCAGCGCAAGATTCTGGAAGAAGCAGTTTCCACTGCGCTGGAGTTGGCCTCAGGCAAATCGGACGGTGCGGAAGTTGCCGTCAGCAAGACCACCGGCATTAGCGTAAGCACGCGTTATGGTGAAGTGGAGAATGTTGAATTCAATAGCGATGGCGCGCTGGGGATCACTGTTTATCACCAGAACCGCAAAGGTAGCGCATCATCCACCGATTTAAGCCCGCAGGCCATTGCCCGTACTGTACAGGCGGCGCTGGATATTGCCCGTTATACCTCGCCAGATCCCTGTGCCGGCGTGGCAGACAAAGAGCTGCTGGCCTTTGACGCACCAGATCTCGACTTGTTCCACCCTGCGGAAGTTTCCCCGGATGAAGCCATTGAACTGGCGGCCCGCGCAGAACAGGCGGCATTGCAGGCGGACAAACGCATCACCAATACCGAAGGTGGCAGCTTTAACAGCCACTACGGTGTCAAAGTTTTTGGCAACAGCCACGGCATGTTGCAGGGTTACTGCTCAACGCGTCATTCGCTCTCCAGCTGTGTAATTGCCGAAGAAAATGGCGATATGGAGCGTGATTACGCCTACACCATTGGTCGTGCGATGAGCGATCTGCAAACGCCAGAGTGGGTTGGGGCCGACTGTGCTCGCCGTACTTTATCGCGCCTGTCACCGCGTAAACTCTCCACCATGAAAGCGCCGGTCATTTTTGCCAATGAAGTGGCAACCGGGCTTTTTGGCCATCTGGTGGGGGCGATAGCGGGTGGATCGGTTTACCGTAAATCCACCTTCCTGCTGGATTCGCTGGGTAAACAAATTCTGCCGGACTGGCTGACCATTGAAGAGCATCCGCATCTGCTGAAAGGGCTGGCATCGACGCCATTCGACAGCGAAGGTGTGCGCACCGAGCGTCGCGATATTATTAAAGATGGCATCCTGACTCAGTGGCTGCTGACCAGCTATTCGGCGCGAAAACTGGGGCTGAAAAGCACCGGACATGCGGGCGGTATTCACAACTGGCGGATTGCCGGACAAGGTCTAAGCTTCGAGCAGATGCTCAAAGAGATGGGCACCGGGCTGGTGGTGACGGAATTGATGGGCCAGGGCGTGGCCAACTTCGTCGTACCTTTCTTCGGCGGCATTCCGGCCACCGGCACCATTGCGCGAACCGTCACCAACATCAAGAGCGGCGCGGCCAGCCCCGTTGCGGGCATCGTGCACGCCCTCACGCTTTTGGTCGTGATTCTGGCCGCCGCTCCCTTAGCAGGCGACATCCCCCTGGCGGCACTGGCTGCAATCCTGTTCTTTGTTGCGTGGAATATGGGCAACTGAATTCTCCCGCCTGCGCCAGATGACGATGAGCTACAAGGCCACGCTGATCACAACGTTCCTCCTGACGGTGATTTTCGATCTGACGGTCGCTGTTGAAGTCGGCTTACTTGTATCCTGCGTGTTCTTCATCTACCGCATGAACACGCTTACCCGCGTCACGCGTCAGACGCTGCCCTTCGACATGCCTGAAACGGTGGAATGCTGGAAACTCACCGGCGCACTTTTCTTCGGTTCCGTCAGTAAGCTCGAAGACGTTACCGATCCCAAGCGCATCACAGCGCCCGATGCAGCCAAGGTCGTCATTTTGGACTGTACCGATTTGCTCAACATCGACAACTCGGCCATGGACATCCTGCAGGTCTTTATGCGGGCTCTGAAGCGCCGCAATCACGAGCTCATCATCGCCGGCGCCTCAGGCCACCCACAGCGCCAGCTGCAACGAACAGGCATTGCTCAGAGCCTCG
>ERZ791886.1244-NODE-1244-length-13174-cov-2.788932_pt1 | contig 13174 bp, 10 predicted proteins | sample MGYA00510158_ERZ791886 | MGnify/ENA primary metagenome ERZ791886 (study PRJEB30046, sample SAMN00792063) | human gut metagenome | study: EMG produced TPA metagenomics assembly of the A metagenome-wide association study of gut microbiota in type 2... | reverse complement strand
AGCACTACTTACAGTAATTATTTGTATACATGGAATCATTTTATTCGTGATACATTTGGCAAGAAGAAAGTAAGAGATGTGAAATACTCAGACGTGTTATTCTTTTATACAGACTTGATTAATAATCAGGGATTACAGATTAATACGCTTGAGACAATTAACACAGTACTAAGACCTACATTTCAACTTGCTGTCAGAGATGATATCATAAGGAAGAATCCGGTAGACGGAGCATACTGTGAAGTAAAAAAGCGTAATGGTGGTGCCAGAAAAACAAGGCGAGCGTTGACTGTGGATCAGCAGAGAAAATTCATGGAGTATGTAGCAAAGAATCCGTTCTTTTATCACTGGTATCCATTCTTTGTATTTTTGTTAGGAACTGGATGCAGAATAGGAGAAGCAATTGGGATACGCTGGGATGATATTGATTTGGAAAATCGAATCATTGATATCAATCATAGCTTGACCTATTACCAGAGAGCGGATGATTCATATAAATGTGAGTTTAGAGTATCTTTGCCAAAGACGGAAGCTGGTAATCGTAGAATACCTATGATGCAGCAGGTATATGATGTGCTTCAGGAAGAATATGAGAGACAGAAGCAGGAAGGCTTTTGCGTTGAGAATGTGGATGGAATGACCAATTTTGTATTTACAAACCGATTTGGGATGCCACATAACCCAGCAGCAGTAAACCGGGCAATCAAGAGAATTGTGGATACACATAATTCAGAAGAAGAGGTGGCTGCTAAAAAGGAGAAGAGAGAACCTGTTATGATTCCAAGATTCTCCTGCCATATCTTCAGACATACGTTTGCATCAAGATTTTGCGAGAATGAAACCAACATCAAAGTAATTCAAGAGGTAATGGGACATGCTGATGTATCGACTACCATGAACATATATGCAGAAGCAAACCCAGATGTTACCAAATCAGTAATTGAGAAATTATCAAAAAATATGGATATTTTTTAGAAAAGAGTCCTGCGATTGAACTCTTTGAAGATTGAAAATATACCTATTCATACTGGGATAAATATGCTATACTCATCTAGTATTGTAGTGTTTGACACGGCAGTACATGTCTTAAAATAAAAAGACGTATTTTAAGGCGAATGACATCTTTTGGACGCACAAAAGTCAAAAAAACGTCCAAGAGTGACCAAGTATATAGAATCCGGGAAAGCCTATTTTCCAAGGGTTTGCAAGGATATACAAGAGTTAGCTTAGCAATCAAAAAAATTCCCGACGATGAAGTCGTTGGATAAATAAAGTCAGTAAAATCAAGGGCTTCAGAGATTATAGGTTGAGATTTACGACTAATTTACGACCAAATATAGAGAACACGTTCAAAGGGTTTCCGAAAGGAAACCCTTTTTGTATAAAAAAATAATTTGTTGAATTAAGTAGTAGATTGAAGTAAAATATAGCTGTTACTACTGATTTGAAATAGGAGAAAAAATAATGGCAAGACCTAAAAAAGATGGTACATATCTAAATGTGCGCATAGAAACAGCTATTTACGAGCGTCTTGAAAAGTTTAGTGAAGAATCAGGGCAGAGTAAGACCTTTGCCGTGGAACGCGCTTTAGTGGCGTATATGGATGACTTTGAGGAAAAGCAAAAATTACTGAAAAAGTTGGAGGAAACAAAATGATAAGGGACATCATAGAGGTTAATGAGTCTATCGAACCTAATGCTAAGGAAATAGGAATGCTTAAGCAGGTTTTTCCAGCATGTTTTCATGAGGATGGCAGTTTTGACATCGATAGATTTAAGGAATATTTGAGAGATAAAGTGAGTATTCATCAAGAGGGGTATGAACTACGCTTCTTGGGAAAAAACTATGCAAAAATGCTCTCTGCGTTAGAAACAGAAACAGTTATTGTTCCAGATGAAGAACATAATTCAAAGCCTGAAAATTTGAATAGTAAAAATGTGTATATCAGTGGAGATAATTTGGACGGACTTAAGCATCTGCTCAAATCTTATGCGGGAGAGGTTAAATGTATTTACATAGACCCGCCTTATAATACTGGTTCGGATGGCTTTTCTTATAATGATAATTTTTCCTTTTCAGTAGACGAGTTGATGGAAAAATTGAGTGTTGATGAAACTCACGCAAAAAGAATACTTGATTTAACATCAAGAGGAAGTGCGTCTCATTCTGCATGGCTTATGTTTATGTATCCTAGATTGCAGTTGGCAAAGGATTTATTGTCATCGGATGGTGTTATTTTTATTTCTATAGATGATAATGAGCAAGCGAATTTAAAACTTATTTGTGATGATGTTTTTGGTGAGGAAAATTTTATTGCCAATATTATAATACAGGCAAATAAGAGAGGACAAACATATAAACAATTAGCCAAGACGCATGAGTATCTGCTTGTTTATACCGCTAATCCAGATGTGATATTAAATGAACTGTCAAAGGGGTCAGGCGCATTTTCAGTGTCTGATAAGATTGGTGAATTTGAAGAACGAGAGCTTAGAAATCGTAATCCTAAATTTGGAAGATTTAACAGACCAAATTTATTCTATCCTATCTATGCTAATCCAAATGTTGTCGATGAATGTGGATATTCACCGGTTTCATTGATTCAAACCGATGAGTATTCAGAGGAAATATTGCCTCTCAATAGTGAGGGAGAAGAAAGTTGTTGGCGTTGGGGTACCAAGAAATTTGAGGCTAATTGTAATTCTGATTCTATGGAGAGTGAAGTAGTAGCAAGAAAAAAGACAAGTGGCGAATATGGCTGTTATGAAAAATATAGAAAAGGCACATATAAGGCAAAGACAATTTGGTATAACGACGATATTGTAGGTGATTTAGCTGAAGAAGATGATGATATTTGGGAAGAAACTGGCGTTATAACAGAACAGGGGTCTACTGAGTTAGGGGATTATGACATGGGAAGCGTTTTTGATTTTCCCAAGCCAACATATTTGGTAAAAAAAGCATTTTCGATTGGAGGAGGAAGCAGTGACCTGTTTGTAGACTTTTTCTCTGGCTCTGCAACCTCCACTGAGGCAATAATGCAACTTAATGCTGAAGATAATGGGAATAGGCGCATAATTGCAGTTCAGTTACCAGAGAATCTTGATGATAAATATAAAAATGCAAGTAAATCAGATAAACCTAAATTTAAGGAAATGATAGACTTTACAGAGAGTCTTGGATATCCGCATACTTTAGACTATATCGGAATTGAAAGAATAAAAAGGGCGGCACTAAAGATAAAAGAAAATGCTCCAGAAGACATAGATTTGGGATTTAAACATTATACGCTAAGAGCGGTTAAGTCAGAAACTATCGATAAGCTTGAAAAATTTGAAAATTCAGGCTTTATAACAGATGGCAATATTTTTAATGAATTTGGAACAAATACAATACTTACCACATGGTTAATTCATGATGGGTATAAGTTTTCTAATACTGTGCAGATGATTGACTTGGCAGGATATTCAGCGTACTGGTGCAAAAATCATTTGTATCTGATAAATCCTGAGATGGATGAAGATGCAATTAAAGCGCTAATAGATAAGTATAATCAAGAAGGGGAGTTTAACCCTCAGAATATAGTTGTGTTTGGATATAGCTTTAATTATATAAACATGGAAAACCTCAAGACGAATGTTAAGATACTGCGAGATTCAGAAAAAAATCTTAAGGTTAATCTTGATATTCGTTATTAAGGGGGTGGCATTTTGGAGTTAATTCTTGAAAGGGACTTGGAACATCAACAAAAAGCAGTTGAAGCAATTGCAAAGGTACTTGAAGGGGTATCGATAGCAAACCCTTCTTTGGCATATCAAAATCCGTCCTTTGATTATAATGAAATGCGAATTCATGAGAATTTAAGCAATATTCAGAGGGACATAAGGGAAGATTATAAGCATAATTCTAATCCTGATACTGGTGAATATCTAAATATTGATGTAAAGATGGAGACTGGAACAGGAAAGACATATGTATACACTCAGACTATTTATGAATTGCATAAACGGTATGGGTTTAATAAGTTTATAATTGCAGTGCCTTCATTGTCGATAAAAGCAGGAACGAAACAGTTTTTAGAAGACAATTATGTAAGACATCATTTTGCTGATGCGTGTGGATATAATTGTGATATAGAACTAGGCGTTTTAGAAAGCCCTAAGACAAAGAAAAAGGGATTTCTTGCAATGCCTTCACCAGTTAGAAATTTTGTGACAGGTTCTTGTCAGAATGCAAATAGAATCTATGTCTTGCTCGTTAATATGCAACTTTTGACTAATGGTAATATGCTTACACGCTCGGACTATGATTATTTGGTAGAGGGATTCTATAGGCCATTTGATGCGCTTCGTGCCACAAAGCCAATTGTTATAATTGATGAACCTCATCGATTTGCGCGTAATCAGAAGGCGTATCAAACGATAGCAAATGAATTACAACCAGAAATGATTATACGTTTTGGGGCAACGTTCCCTGAAACTACAATAGGCAGAGGAAGAAATAAAACAAGTATTAAAGATTTCAATAATCTGGTGTATGAACTGAACGCATGCGATTCATTCAATAAAAATCTTATCAAGGGTGTTGCAAAAGAGCATTTTGAACCATTATCAGCAAAAGAGGAAAAGGTAAAGATTGTTTCAATAGAATCAAAAACCTCTGCGAATTTTCAGTTTAAAAGACAGGGACAATCGACAAAAACATTTACATTATCAGTGGGTGATTCTCTTTCAGTAATTGATACTTCATTTGAAGGAATTGTAATTAGTGCAATAGGGAAAAATTTTATAGAACTATCAAATGGTCAGACAAAGTATCAGGGAGAAGAGTTTAATACAGATATCTACTCATCGTCTTATCAGGAGCAAATGCTCAAACTTGCAATACAAAGGCATTTTGAAACTGAACGTCAGAACTTCTCAGGAAGGCAGTTCAAAATAAAAACACTGGCGCTGTTTTTCATTGACGATATTACATCATATCGTGAAGATGATGAGGGTAAATCGCCTTATCTTAGAGAGATGTTTGAAAGGCTGTTGAAAGAAGCTATAGAAGAGCTGATTAGTAAACTGCCAGATGAAGAGAATGCATATAAGGAATTTTTAAATGCCAGTCTCTTAGATTTATCTGCTTGTCATGCAGGTTATTTTGCGCAAGATAACAGTGATTCTGATGAGGATATTGCAAAAGAAGTTGATGATATTCTTCGTAATAAGAAAGGACTATTATCATTTAAAAATGCAGATGGTAGTTACAACACCAGACGCTTCTTGTTTTCAAAATGGACGTTGAAAGAAGGTTGGGATAATCCTAATGTGTTTACTATTGCGAAACTCCGTTCAAGTGGGAGTGAAAATAGTAAATTGCAGGAAGTTGGAAGGGGCTTAAGGCTTCCAGTAGATGAAAATGGAAACAGGATATCTAATGAAGAATTTCAGTTGAATTATATAGTTGATTTTACTGAAGCCGATTTTGCTGATAAGTTAGTTAAAGAGATAAACGGAGAATTGCCAGAAACACTTAAACTGGATGCTAATGAACTTGATAGGATAGCAAAACTTAGGGGAGTGGATTCGACACAAATATTTATTGATATGTTGCAGAAAAAGTATGTTGATGCGCATATGAATATAATTACGGAAAACAGAAATTCATTTTTTGCAGATTATCCTGAACTTGTATCTGGCGTAAAAGGTGGTAAGGTAGTAGACCGAAATAAGAAGAATACAAGTACAATCAAAATCAGAAAGGCTGTATATTCTGAGCTAAAAGAACTTTGGGAAGCAATAAATAAGAAGTATTATCTTTTTTATGAGAAAAATCTTGAAGCAGAGATTCCTAAAGCTATTCACGATATACTGCGACAAAGTGGTACTTTTACTAAAACAGCTCTTTATAGCCACAGAGATGAAGTGGTAGTTGAGTCTGATAGGATGGAAGTAAGGGAAGATACCGGAGTGACATATACTGTAAATCACCCTCTTGCTTACAATGAGTTTTTGAAACGTATTAGTTCTCAGACAAGTATTCCGCTGACTGTTCTTCATAAAGAAATGTGTAGCTACGACAGCGAAAACGGCATTTCAGAAGAATTGATAAATGAACAGTCTGCTGCCCAAATAGTGAGCAAGTTTAAAGATTGGAAGATTGCTAACACACAGACTCGTTTCCGATATGCTAGGTCTAATCAAAATGTAGCAGAAACCGCATTGTCATACAGAGATGGAACTCCTAGGGAATTGATTAAACAGGGCGTTGTGGGCACTATGATTGCACCTGGTACACCTTCAGATAAGTATTTGTATGATACTATTGCTTTTGATTCTCCTTTGGAAAAAGAGAATATCATGACAGATATTTCAGAAGTTGTAGTATATGGTAAAATACCACGCTCTAGCATTGCCATTCCGACGATTGTTGATGAAAACTACAGCCCTGATTTTATGTATGTGGTAAAAAAGGCTGATGGGACAAAAGAATTAAACATAGTTGTTGAAACTAAACTGGTAGAAAATCAGTCTACATTACGAGGAATCGAAGATGCAAAAATAAAATGTGCAGAGGTATTCTTCAATCAATTGACCCTTGATGGATATAAAGTAAGTTTTCATAAGCAATTAAGTAATAAAAAGGTTAAGCAAATAATCGAAGAGGTTATAAAGGACTAATCAATAGAAACGGATCAGAAATTAAATCAGTTCCGTTTTTGTTGATTATCATGTGTGTAATCAAAATACAAATTCGATGCGGATGTCAGGTGGGAAATATGGAATATATTGATATTACAAAATGGAATGACACAGTTATAAAGTCTATTTCCAATCCTTTTTATAAAAGTAAGTATAAAGTAGGGATAATCAACAACTTTAACGCTTATGTTATGAACAAACTAAAAGACAGTGAAAGGGAAATAGATGGAAATTTTTTAGATGACTATTTTATAAAAAGTCCTTACGACTTTAGTGCACAGGATTGCGCACATATGGCTTTAAGGCGTGTAGGGATTCCACCAATAGAGCTGATGTCGGTGGAATCTCTAGAAAAAACAATCCGTGAAGTCTTTGATGAGTACAATGACGAAGTATATATTAAGATGTCAAAAAAAATGCGGAAACAATGTGCGTTGGTTGGAAAACTGCGTGCGCTATTTCAGAACATTCAGCTGTAAAAGAGCTTATCCAGAAGCAAATTGAAAAAGCTGAGAATAAGGAGGATAAGCAATGTAGCAATATTAAATTGAGAGCATATGAATTTGAGAAGGAAAAGATTGATTCATTAGAGGCAATGAATTCATCTGAGATTGAGGAAGATGCGGTTAATGATGCAGAACAATCAGAAGTAAAAAAAACAAATCTGATGGTTGAGGCAATTTTTAAAAATCTTTTTTCTGAAATTGATTTTGAGAAGTATAAGAAAGATTATGACGAAATGGAATTGCTTTATGATAACTGGGAGTTTGGTGAACGATACCAGAAGCTATATGATACCTTTCATGCTCCGAATTATAATTGGGAATACTATAAGCCCAATATGGATAATCCAGTAATAGATGCTTTGGCTGATAAAATTGCAGAAAGAATTGTTAAAATAATGAACAATAAAAATGACTGATACAAATTTTTCCCTTATAAATACAGATTTGACTCCTTTTCTTCCCCGAAAAGGAGTTTTTTTAACATTTTTTTCCCTTATAAATGATGGCTATGATGCTTTTTTTCTTCGATGGTTTTTGTGCTTTTACGGATGTATGATTATTACAGAAAAGATGCTAATACGCATTGAAGAAAGGAGATTGGTTATGAAGAGACAAGGAAAAATCAGCCCTAATATCAGGAATGAAACAAAGAAAAATAATTATCCAGATTTGCCAAGGGCATCAGGGAATCAGGAAAGGATGATGAGCAAGGTTGAGATGGATGAACACATAAAACAACGTGTTGATGAAATCCATGAAAAGTATAGTCTTGATTGTTGTTTGCTTATAGTTGGAGATTTAACAAACATACCGATTCCCTTGTGGATTATGTACTTTAACGGTGAACAGAATGATAAGTTGACGGTGTTTAATCTGGATAACAACTATCTAATGTATAAGAACGGTAAGCTTGATGCGTATGATTTTCTTTGTGCATTGGACGCGCTGTTCACGACATTGGTCAGAGAGTTTGCTGAAATAACGGAAATGTTTTTATCAGGTAGCATTGAAGGAAAGGAGAATTGCAATGAAAGGTCTTAATCAATTTTTAATGTTCAACTGGGATGCTTTTGCCGAAGGTAAGAGTTTTCTGGTAACAGGGGTCAGTGAGTATCAGGATTTTGATACTAAACAGCATTTGGGGACAAAGGTCGAGTGCGTTATCGCAGCAGATAAGACACCGTATTCTTTTAAGGACGGGAAAGAGTTTACCAATCGCTTTGAAAAGATTACATTCAAAGTGCTTAAGGACGTGGATATTCCGCTTGAATCCCGCGTTATGCCAAGGGGTGTAACTGCCAATATTTATGGCGAGTACAGAAATCAGCTTTCCGTTAAATGTGAAGATATTGCGGTTGCTGTTCCTAAGGATAAGTAATATGAGCAGATGGAGCAAAGACAAATATCTCCGATATTGCTCTCCCACTCCGAAGATGATTATCTTCGGGGTGGTTCTTCTCTGCATCACTGGACTTGTAAAAGTGATGGAAATACTTGCAATTATAATTACTAAGGAGCTTCACAAAGATATAAATATAAATTTATCAAATATCATTGAGTGTTTGCTGTATTGTTCCTTGTTGATATTTGCAGTTTCTATCATGGAATATGTGCTTCGGAGCGATAGAAGAAATATAAAATATATTATCCGTAAAGCGTTGTGCGATACATCGTTTGGGAATCCATTAAATTTAAGAGAGGGTGAAGTTGAACCTACCATTTATGTCACCAAAACAGATAAAGGATTTAGAATTTCCGTAGATTGTATGTCCGCGGATTTTGATGATGTATCAAGTTTGGAAAACATTATTTCGGGATGTCTTCGTGGGAAATATGGAAATTATGCTGTTGTTACGAAGGAAGAAGATATAGCTGGAAGATATGTTGATTATTATGTTGAGGATGTGGTCGCAGGATATAGTAAGCAAAGCGTATTTTATTCCGTGGCGGACGTCCCATCAAATATTAAGAAGGCATACATTAGAGATGATGTTTACATAGATTATAGTAAGGTGCTTAATTCATCGGCAATAGTGGCAGGAAGAAGCAGAAGCGGAAAAACAACAGCAATTATATCAACCTTTCTTATCCCATTTTTAAAACAGGGTAGAGATGAGTTTGGTTCGGAAATCATAATTGTAGACCCAAAATCAGCGGAGCTTAGTTTGTGTCCTCATGTATTATCTCCTGCTGAAAATGGAAGTGTGGAGCATATTCTTGATGCTATACGAAGATTTAATCAGCTTCGTGTTGAGCGACAAAAAATTATAAATGACGCTTGTAAAAAGTCGGGGAAGGCTCATAAGTGGTTTGAAATGGGGATGCATCCATCTGTATTATTTTTGGATGAATTTGTTTCTATTCAAGATATGTTTCCAAAGAAAGCATCTAAGGAGAAACCTGATTATAGCCTTACAGATTTTCAAGCTTTGCTTCGCCAGATCGCCACACAAGGAGCTTCGGCAGGGTGCTTCTTGATTTTATCCACGGCAGAAGCTTCTGTTGGCACTGGTGGTCTTGAATCCGCTGTAAATAATGCTTGCGGAATCCGTATTTTATTCAAGCCAAGCAAAGATGAAGCAAGGTATTTATGGAGTTCCGACAAACTTGAAGTTTTGCGTGAACGTCAGTATTCTGCAGGTGATGCGTGGTTTAGTGCCGATGATGGAATTAACAATGATGTACGCTTCATTAAGTTTCCAAAGGTTGAGTTTGGTGAATATGATGCGTTATCAGAATTATTAGATTCTTATTACTGTAATCGAAAAGATGTTCCGCTTTGAGCGAAGCGAAAAAGCGGAACACTGTGCCAGTGCCAGATGATAAGAAATGCTTATAAATACGGCTGGGGAGGGCTTGTTATCCCCAGCCATGAATTTAAAGTGTGCCAGATTTGGTGGCAGACACTTAGAAAATGGAAGGAGTGTGGCACAATGCCGAATAAATCACAGCCTAAAAAGTGCCGAAACTTCATGTACGAACAACAAGTTTCGTATTTGCCTAATGGTATGACTCCTGATAAATTATATGAGCATGTAGAACAAACAATGAAGCCAAAACGAATTGCAATTATTCTTCATGATAAAGACACCAAGGAAGATAATGTTACGCCTGCCGAAGCTCATATACATATGATGTTACAGTTTGATAATGCACGTTCAGTAAATCAAGTTGCAAAAGATATTGGGGATAACCCCGAAAGATTGCAAGTCTGGAAAGGAAATGTAGAAAATGGATTTTCATATCTGATTCATGCAACTGACAATGCAAGACATAAACATCAGTATTCCTGTGATGAAGTAAGAGCAAATTTTGATTATGCAGAACTGATTGCTAGGGTATCGAAGAAAGTTAAGAAAGTTGAGAGCATTACTGGAACAAATAAAATTAACGCTATTCTTGATTTGATAGCCACAGGAGAAATGACTGTATCAGAAGCAAAAGAACAGCTTAGTGGCTCCTTGTATGCCAAGGCAGGAGATAAGATAAGGAAAGCACACGAACTGTTTTTAGACCGGCAGGCAGATAATCTGTATAAAGAAATGGTAGAAAATGATGAAAAGGTTGCGGTTCATTGGTTTTATGGACAGTCTGAAACCGGAAAGAGCTTTCTGGCTGAGAAGTTAGCTAAAGAAGCAGGAGCATATTACAAAACGACTACTGCAACAGACCCATTCCAGTTCTATCAAGGAGAAAACACGATAATACTTGATGAATTACGACCGGAAGTCATTACGTATTCGGAGTTGTTGGCATTACTGAATCCCTTCTCCAGGGGGAAGGTTGCCATTTCATCCAGATACTTTAACAAAGCAATCGCATGTCGAACAATTTTTATTACGACACCGTATGACCCGGCTACATTTTATTGGAATTATCATTTACATACTACCGACAAGGGAGAGCAGTTGTTTCGTAGATTATCGTCGGTATTAAAGTTTGATATGGACTACATTCATAAGATGGCACTCAGTCAGTATGGAATTTATGAAAGTGTTGAAACAAAAGAAAACCACTATAGCAGAAAGAATCAGAAAAAATATGTTTTAGATAATATCTTCGACAAAATTGATTAGAAAGGGGCGATTCGTTGTGAAGTGCGAAGTTCCAATATATGAAAAATCAAATCTCACTTTAGAGGAAGCAGCAGCTTATTTTAACATTGGTATAAATAAGCTCCGTGAAATAACGGATTCTGGAAATTGCCCCTTTGTTTTATGGGTTGGGAATAAGCGTCTGATAAAAAGAAAAAAATTAGATGAATACTTAGATAAGACGTACTCAATATAAACGTATGAAAATATTTTTGAAATTGACAAAGAGTTCACGTTTGATATAATTATTTTAAACGTGAACTCTGTATTTGTCAGAAAGGAATATTTATGGCAATAGAGAGACGCAAGGATGATAAAAAAAGAGTATTAAAAGAAGGTGAATACCAGAGAGCAAACGGAACGTTTGAATATAAGTGGAGAGATAAAAAAGGTAAACGTCATTCTGTATATGCAAAGACCTTGGATGAATTAAGGGAAAAAGAGATTGATGTTTTACGGAATGCCTTAGATGGTATCAGGGCTGATAAGAACAATATTACAATCAACGATTTGTATTATCGTTGGGAACAGCTTAAAAAGGGATTAAAGGCTAATACGTTTCAGAATTACAAGTATATGTACAACCAGTTTGTAGAGCCGGATTTTGGTAATACACATATTACCGATTTGAAGCGTTCAGATGTAAGGGCATTTTATAATTATCTTGCTGATGAAAGGCATGTAAAGGCTAATACGATTGATAACGTACATACTGTTTTACATCAGGTATTGGAGCTTGGTGTAGAAGACGAGTATCTTCGTTATAATCCCTCAGATAATGCGTTGAAAGATCTTAAGAGAGCACACAATAACGATTCTGAAAAGAGAAAAGCATTGACTGTTCCAGAATCGGATTTGTTTGAAAATTTCCTCGCACAGGAAGGGCAGTATCACAGATGGTATCCTATTTTTACTGTTATGCTGTGGACTGGAATGCGTGTGGGTGAGATTACCGGACTTAGGTGGTGCGACATTGACCTTGAAGAAGAAACAATAAATGTTAACCACACACTTGTTTATTTTGATAAGGGTGGCTCTGAAAGATGTGGATTTGCCGTTAACACACCGAAAACAAAAGCAGGAGAAAGAACAATTCCAATGTTGCCGAAAGTGAAAGAAGCATTCATGATGGAAAAGACATATCAAGAGGAAATAGGTCTTACATGTAATGTGGTTGTTGATGGATATACCGATTTCGTTTTTATAAATCGTTTTGGTGGCGTTCAGCATCAGGGAACATTAAATAAAGCTCTTAGAAGAATCATTAGAGATTGCAATTATGAAGTTCTGGATAAAGGGAAAGAAGACCCGGTATTGCTTCCGAAGTTCAGCAATCATTCACTTAGACATACGTTCACCACGAGAATGTGCGAAGCAGGAGTTAACATCAAAGCTATGCAGGATATTCTGGGACATGCAGATGCAGAAACCACATTGCAGATTTATACAGATGCAACAAAGGATTTGAAAAAGGCTGAGATGATTAATTTTGAAGATTACTTTAAGGCACAGAAAATGAAGCAGACTGGCACAGACTGAGCTTACGACCAACTTACGACTGATTTACGACCAGTTATAAAGACTTACACAGATTTATAAATTGTAAGGAAAAAGCAACATCCCAGAAATAGGGAAATAAAGGCTTATAAAGGCGTATAAATTATCGGGAAACATTTCCCGACAATGAAGTCCCTGGACGCTGACAAGAAGGCAAATAAGACTTCCGAAGCAGCTCCAGCAGAGGCTGAAAAACCGGTTGAAAAGATTGATTTTTCTAAGGTAAAAGTCGAGCCATTGTTTGAAGAAATGGTTGATTTTGATACATTCAGCAAGTCAGATTTCCGTGCAGTAAAGGTTAAAGAGTGTGTTGCAGTACCGAAGTCAA
>ERZ791886.1239-NODE-1239-length-13232-cov-2.372315_pt1 | contig 13232 bp, 13 predicted proteins | sample MGYA00510158_ERZ791886 | MGnify/ENA primary metagenome ERZ791886 (study PRJEB30046, sample SAMN00792063) | human gut metagenome | study: EMG produced TPA metagenomics assembly of the A metagenome-wide association study of gut microbiota in type 2... | reverse complement strand
GCAGGTATCCCGGTTGTTTACATCAACCGTGAGCCGGATGCTGAGAGAGAGCAGGCTTGGGTTGACGACGGCATCAAAGCTACTTATGTAGGTGCTGATGCTAGACAGTCCGGTACATATCAGGGTGAAGAGATCGCTGAGCTTGAGAACAAGGGTGATGCAGACGGCGACGGCGTTGTTCGTTACATCATGGTTCAGGGTGATCCGGAGAACGTAGATGCTCAGTACAGAACTGAGAAATCCGTTGAGGCTTTAAAGGCAGCTGGCGTAGAGGTTGAAGAGCTGACCAAGCAGCGTGGTGATTGGGATCAGACAAAGGGTCAGGAGATCACTGCTAACGCTCTGTCCCAGTACGGCGACAAGATCGATGTTGTATTCTGCAACAACGATGCTATGGCTCTTGGTGCTCTGCAGGCTATCGAGGCAGCTGGAAGAACTGTAAACAAAGATATCTACCTGGTAGGTGTTGATGCTCTGGTTGAGGTTGTTGAGAACGTTATGAACGACAAGATGACCGGTACCGTATTCAACGATTACTTCGGACAGGCTCATACAGCAGCTGACAAAGCTCTTGATTTCGTAAACGGCAAAGATGTTGACAACGTATACATGGTAGACTATGTAAAGGTTACAACTGAGAACGCTGGCGATATTCTGGAAATGATTAAATAATTGTAGCTGTTCAGAGAAGGACGGTTATGAACATATCACTCCCCTGCAGGGGAGTGAATAAAGTGTCGGGTGTGCAGATGGCACACCCGATTTTATGAAAGGAGAGAATGGGATGGCAGAGTACAGATTGGAGATGCGCGGGGTATCGAAAAGCTTCCCTGGCGTAAAAGCTCTGGACAAGATAAACCTCAAAGTACGTCCCGGCACCGTCCATGCACTGATGGGAGAAAACGGCGCAGGTAAATCCACCTTGATGAAATGTCTCTTTGGTATTTATCATATGGATGAAGGTGAGGTATATCTGGATGGAGAAAAAGTGGAGATCCACAATCCGGATGAAGCCCTTCACAGAGGACTGGCCATGGTACATCAGGAGCTGCAGCCGATACCTGAGAGAACGGTAGCAGAGAATATGTACACCGGTCGTTATCCAACCAAGAAATTTGGTCCGATTCAGGTCATCGACCATAAAAAGATGTTTGAAGAGACAGCAAAATGGCTGGACGATGTTAAGATGCCGTATAACCCGAAGGCAAAACTGGGAACCATGTCTATCGCCCAGATGCAGTCTGTCGAGATTGCCAAGGCTGTATCCTTAAATGCCAGAGTTGTAATTCTGGACGAGCCGACTTCCTCCTTGACGGATAATGAGGTAGAGGCGCTTTTCCGCATTGTCCGTGACCTGAAATCACGAGGCGTATCCCTCATCTATATTTCCCATAAGATGGCGGAGATTCGTGAGATTTGTGATGATATTACCATCATGCGAGACGGCACCTATGTTGGTTCCTGGCATATGGACGAGATTTCGGATGATGAGATCGTCAAACAGATGGTTGGTCGTGAGCTGACCAATATCTATCCTCCGAAGAATGATACAAAAGCCGGAGAGGTACTGCTGGATGTCAGAGGATATTCCAGTATCCATGATCGTTCCTTCCAGGATTGCTCCTTCACCCTGAGACGAGGGGAGATCCTAGGTTTCGGCGGCCTGGTAGGTGCTCAGAGAACGGAACTGATGGAAGGTATCTTCGGTATGCGTCATATTAAATCCGGAGAAGTTTATATTAAGGGTAAGAAAATGAACATTAAGCGTCCGCAGGATGCAATCCGGGGCGGTATCGGTATGATTACCGAGGACCGACGCGGAACTGGTATTCTGGGATGTCTGTCCATTGCAGATAATGTATCAATTTCCTCCCTGGATCAGTATTTACACTATGGTATCAAACTGAATAAGAAGAAGATTGAGCAGCTTGTCAAGGATAACGTGGCAAAGCTTTCAATCAAGACACCGAGCAGTAAGACACTGATTCAGTCACTTTCAGGCGGTAACCAGCAGAAGGTTCTGATTTCCCGCTGGCTGGCCAACAACCCGGATATCCTCATCATGGATGAGCCGACCCGTGGTATCGACGTTGGTGCCAAGTACGAGATCTACCAGATCATGATTGACCTGGCAAAGCAGGGCAAAGGTATCATCATGATTTCATCTGAGATGCCGGAGCTGATTGGTATGTCGAACCGTATCCTTGTCATGTGTAATGGTCACATTACCGGTGAGGTACAGGGTGAGGAAGCAACTCAGGAGCGTATCATGAGCTACGCGACTAAGTTCTAAAGGAGGAAGAGAGAATGGATAAGAAACAACTGAATGTAAAAGATATATTGATCAATAACGGTATCGTTATTCTGATCCTGTTGATGGTTCTCTTTGTTGGTGTGACAAAACAGAACTTCTTCAGCCGTAGCAACTTTAGCAACATTTCCATCAACGTAGCATGCCGTTTCATCATCGCAGTCGGCGTATCCGGCTGTCTGATTACGAAAGGTACCGACCTTTCTGCAGGACGTCTGGTTGGACTTTCTGCCTGCCTGGCAGGTACGCTGCTCCAGAAGAGTGATTACAGCGGACATTTTGAACTTACCAAAGGATTTGGCGAGCAGAACGTATGGCTGATTCTCCTTATCTGTATCGCTATCTGCTGTGTATTTGGTCTTATCAATGGTATCGTAGTTGCTTACCTGAATGTACCGGCTTTCATCGGTACCCTGGGTATGCAGATGATCGTATACGGTATCAACCTGGTTTACACAAAATCCGTTCCGTTAGGCGGTTATCGTCAGGAGTATACCATCATTGCAAATGGTAACTTCTTCGGTATTCCGTACCTGTTCATCATTGCATTTGTCATCGGCGCGATCATGTGGTTCGTATTTAACTACACCCGCCATGGTAAATATATGTATGCAATCGGCGGCAACGAGGCAGCAGCAGAGGTTGCTGGTGTAAATGTTAAGAAAACCAAGATCATCATCTATGTAACAGCTACTGCACTGTATGCTATCGCAGGTTTCCTTCTGGGAGCTAAATCTGGTGGTGCCGGTGTAAATACCGGTAACGGTTACGAGCTGGAGGCTATCGCAGCTTGTACCATCGGTGGTGTATCTGTAAACGGTGGTATCGGACGTATCTCCGGTGTTATCATCGGTGTACTTGTATTCGAGTTCTTAAAGACCTGTCTGCAGTTCCTTGGCATCGACCCGAACTACCAGTATATCGCACAGGGTATCGTTATCGTTGTTGCGATTGCGCTGGATATCCGTAAGTACATTGCGAAGAAGTAATAAGATTAACTGTGTTCTGACGAGAATGTATGTACCATATGAAAAGTCGTCGGGAACCGTACATAAATATTGAAAACAAATCCCAAACTCCCTCTCCATGGATGCATGGCGGGGGAGTTTTTTATATAATGGGAGAATCCGTTGGAATCTCCTATTATATAAACAGCCCTGCCGGGCAGGATTTTTTCTTGTATAAATCTGAAAAGTTGTAATCGGAAGGGGATGGTGGATGAGATGGCGTGCCAGCGCTTGCTTTGACAGTGACGGAAAAATATTTTTGGATTGCCTGAACTTATTTTTATGGATATAATAAGAGAAGAGGCTGTTTCAGAGTGAGCAGCAGAGAAAACAAGCCATATTCTGAAAGGAACAAGGATGAGCGAAAACGAAATGCTGGAAAAGAATGAGACGATAAAAGAAACAGTGAGCGAAAAACTGGAGACGGCGAAAGAAGCGGCAGAGGAGACGGCAGATAAAACTCTGGAGGAAATGGAAGCGGAGAATGAAAAGCTCCGCCGGGAGCTGGAACTCATGAAAGAAAAGACCATCAAAGAGCGCATCTATGACCATGTGCATGTCTCTGTGCGGACGATGGATATTTTTATCGGCGTGATGGTGGTACTGTTTGTGGTGGTTGTGGTGATGGGGATGCTGAATAAGTAGAAAGCAGCCGTGGTTAAAACTGTTTTGAGGATAAATGAGAGGAGGAAGAAAGATGATGTACCCATTTATGACCTTAAATGATGATACGGAAATTACCCATTCTGAAATGCGGGCAGATGGCAGGGTTAAAGTTTATATAGAAACACCCGATGAAAAAGATGGATTTCACAATGCGATATGCTATTTGCCAGATTACAAGTGGGAGAATATAAATGGTTATTCAGATATGGAAATGAGTTATTTCAAGAAACTGATTCGGGAAAATGCACACTTGATTATGGAGTTTTCACAAGAGGGAGGAATTCTGAGTGCCGCAAATTTTTAGGATTGGACCATATATTGTATATTTTTGGTCGAATGAAAATGAGCCGCTGGAACCGGTGCATGTCCATATTGCAGAGGGAAGAGCAACTTCAAATGCGACAAAAGTGTGGATAACCAGTACGGGCAAGGCATTGCTCAGCCACAATTCTTCCAAAATATCAGCCCAAATTTTGAACAGTATGATTCGGGTGATAGAGGCCAACAGTGAAGAAATTATAGAAAAATGGCTTTCTCATTTTGGAGAAATACGGTACTTTTGTTAAGACTTTTTAAGAAATATAAAAAGGACAACTAATTTTATGGAAATCGAACGCAAATATTTAATTAGTCACATTCCATTTGATATAGCCGGATACCCCTTCCACCAGATCGAGCAGGCATATCTAAGCACTGCTCCGGTCGTGCGTGTCCGTCAGGAGGATGACACCTATTATCTGACCTACAAATCCAAAGGACTGATGGCGCGGGAGGAATACAATCTGCCGCTGACGAAGGAATCCTATGAGCATCTCCGTTCGAAGGCTGACGGCAGGATTCTGACGAAAAAGCGTTATCTGATTCCGATGGAAGGAACGGAGTACACGATTGAGCTGGACATTTTTTTAGGTGAATATGAGGGATTGAAGCTGGCGGAGGTTGAATTTCCAAGTGAGGAAGCCGCACTTGCCTTTGTGCCGCCGGAATGGTTCGGGCGCGAGGTGACGTTTACGGGCGAGTACCAGAACAGCCGTCTGGCGCTGGCGGAAAACCTGGTATTAAAAACGAAAGAATAAAAACGAAAGAACAATACAAAGGTATATTATTAATGATAAAACAAGTAATGAATTGGATCAAAACGCACCGCTACTGTCTGGCAGGACTCTATATGCTGGTGTTTCTGTCAGGATTTTTTCTGCTGGAGCTGCATGAACCATCGGATGTTCATATTATACACTGTGCGGTCGATGACCTGATACCGTTTAATGAATGGTTTGTACTGCCGTATTTTCTGTGGTACGCGTGGGTGCCGGTGTTTATGCTTTATTTTATGATTCGGGACCGGGAGGCATATCTGAGACTTTGCTTTGTGATGTTTGCAGGAGCAACCTTTTGCTTATTTGTCTACCTGCTGGCACCAAACGGTTTAAATCTGCGGCAGGAGATCACATCACAGAATTTCTGCGCGCAGATTGTGCGGTTTCTGCGGAGGGTGGATCCGCCGAACAATGTCTGCCCGTCGATCCATGTATCGAGCACTGTGGCGGTACATCTGACGATCTGCCACGCGGCAAGTGTGCGGAACAAGAAACCGATCCGTACACTTTCGTGGATTGTCACGATTCTGATTTGTCTTTCAACCATGTTCATCAAACAGCATTCGCTGGTCGATGTGCTCTGTGGCTGGATTTTGAGCCTGATTCTTGACGAGGCGGTGAATGTGTGGGTACTAGTAAAGGCATTTTCAAAAGGAAAAATGATTGCTTTGTGGAAAACAAATAAATAATTTAATATAAAAAGTGTTATAAAAACAAAGAACAGGAGGAAATAATCATGGCTGTAGTATACGCATTTTTAGCAGATGGACTGGAAGAAGTGGAATGTCTGGCGACGGCAGACGTGCTGATCCGCGCGGGTGTGAAGGTAAAACTGGTTTCGATTACGGGTAAAAAAGAGGTGAAGGGCGCACATGGATTTGGTATCCATGCAGATGCTCTGCTGCATGAGGTTGACCCGATGAAAGCGGATCTTCTGTTCCTTCCGGGCGGTATGCCGGGAACGAAAAATCTGATGGCGTGCAAACCGCTCTGCGATGCACTGGTGCAGGCAGATGCTGCTGGAAAACGCCTGGCAGCGATCTGTGCGGCTCCGAGCATTCTGGGGCAGCTGGGGCTTTTGAAGGACAAGAAGGCAACCTGCTATCCGGGCTTTGAGGATGCCCTGACCGGTGCGAAGCTGACGGGTGCGGGCGTTGTGACGGACGGCAATATCACAACGGCGCGTGGACTTGGATATGCGCTGGATCTGGGAATTGAGCTAGCATCGCTCTTAGTCGATCGCCCGGTAGCATTACAGGTCAAAGATTCAATTCAGTATGACCAGGTGTAGTTTCAACTTAGAAACATACAGAAAATGCATCAAAAATGGCATAAAACCCACCTAAAACCACTCATAAACCCGCAAAAAGTGAACGCAAAATTATATTTTCCGCTAGTATTTAGCACGCAGATATGCTATAATGCTATCTTGAAGTGTAACGCCCGGTAGAATGGCGGTTCACATATAGAAGCAAGGAGGACCCCTTAAAATGAGTTTACAGGTAGAAAAATTAGAGAAGAACATGGCAAAGCTGACCATCGAAGTTCCGGCTGAAGAGTTTGATGCAGCAATCAAAAATGCGTACAACAAGAACAAAAACAAATTCAGCATCCCGGGATTCCGTAAAGGTAAAGCACCGTTAGCTATGCTGGAGAAGATGTATGGCGCTGGCATTTTCTATGAGGATGCAGCAAACGAAGTGATCGACGCATCTTATCCGAAGGCAGCAGAGGAGAGCAAGGAAGAGATCGTTTCCACTCCGGAGATCAAAGTGACTCAGATCGAAAAAGGTAAGGCATTCATCTACGAGGCAACCGTAGCTCTGAAACCGGAAGTAACTCTGGGCGAGTACAAAGGCGTAGAAGTTAAGAAGGCAGAAGCTGTTGTGACAGACGAGGATGTAGAGAACGAGCTGACTGCAGCACGTAAGAAAAACGGCAGACTGATCGACGTAGAAGACGGCGCAATCGAGGACGGCGACAACACTATCATCGACTTCACCGGCTACATTGATGACAAGACATTTGACGGCGGCGCTGGTACAGATTATCCGCTGGTAATCGGTTCCCATTCCTTCATCGAGGGCTTTGAGGATCAGTTAATCGGCAAGAAAAAAGGCGAGACCTGTGACGTAAACGTTACTTTCCCGGCTGAGTACCATGCAGATGAGCTGGCTGGCAAACCGGCTAAGTTCGTTGTAACCATCAAAGAAGTTAAGAGAAACGAGCTTCCGGAGCTGAACGATGAGTTCGCAAGCGAAGTATCTGATTTCGATACTCTGGATGAGTACAAAGCAGACATCCGCAAGAAACTGCAGGAGAAGAAAGAGCAGGATGCTAAAGTAGAGAACGAGAACAACGTAATCGAAAAAGTAGTTGAGAACGCTCAGATGGAACTGCCGCAGCCGATGGTTGACACTCAGGCAAGAGAGATGGTAGAGAACTACGCTCGCCGTCTGCAGAGCCAGGGCTTAAACATCAACGATTACATGAAATATACCGGCATGACACCGGAGAAGCTGATGGAGCAGATGCGTCCGGAAGCAGAGAAGAGAATCAAGACCAGACTGGTTCTTGAGAAAGTAGTTGAAGTTGAGAACGTAGAAGTTTCCGATGAGAAGCTTGACGAGCAGATCAACGAGATCGCAGCATCCTACAAACTGGAAGGCGCTAAGCTGAAAGAAATGATGGGTGAGCGCGAGAAAGAGCAGATCCGTGAGGACCTGAAAGTTCAGGCAGCGATCGATTTACTGGTAGAGCAGGCAAAGCTTGCTTAATCAAACCGATAAAAGCGAATACTGAAATACGGCAGAATTCTATGGTGTCCTAAGGCATCATAGAATTTTGTATTACTGTTCACAGGCAGGCACTTTTGGAACCGAAAGTGCCGTGCGATAACATAGTGGCAGCAGATTTTGCTGATTTGTAATGCGAAGCATCAGCAAAATCCTGTTACAGTTTGCACGCGTGTGAACTGTAACAATTTTTGCCATAAACATTCATTCTCAATTATAGGAGGAAGAATCATGAGTTTAGTACCTTATGTCCTTGAATCCACCAGCCGCGGCGAGCGGACGTATGACATTTACTCCCGTTTGCTTAAAGATCGTATCATTTTCCTGGGAGAGGAAGTAAATGATGTGACAGCCAGCCTGGTTGTAGCACAGCTTCTGTTCCTGGAGGCAGAGGATCCGAATAAGGATATCAGCTTATATATCAACAGCCCGGGCGGTTCTGTTACCGCAGGTATGGCGATCTATGACACGATGAATTATATCAAATGTGATGTATCTACCATCTGTCTGGGTATGGCAGCCAGCATGGGCGCATTCCTGCTTTCCGGCGGTACCAAAGGAAAGAGATATGCACTTCCGAACGCAGAAGTGATGATTCACCAGCCATCCGGCGGCGCGAGAGGACAGGCAACCGAGATCCAGATCGTAGCGGAGAATATTCTTCGTACCAAGAAGAAATTAAATGAGATTCTGGCAGCCAATACAGGCCAGCCGTATGACGTGATCGTGCGTGATACAGAGCGTGATAATTACATGACAGCAGAGCAGGCGAAAGAGTATGGTCTGATTGATTGTGTCATTACCAACCACTAATTAGATTTCTGGATGGAATAATAGAAAGGAACAAGGTGGAAGTATGACAGGCAGAACAGACGACAAAATACGCTGCTCATGTTGCGGCAAGACACAGGATCAGGTTAGAAAACTGATCGCTGGCACAGATAATGTATATATCTGCGATGACTGTATCGAACTCTGCTCGGAGATTCTGGAAGAGGAATTTGCCGATCAGGAAAAAGGACCGGATTTCAGCGGAATCAACCTGCTGAAGCCGAAGGAAATAAAAGAATTTCTGGATGAGTATGTTATCGGACAGGACGATGCCAAGAAGGTGCTCTCTGTAGCGGTTTATAACCATTACAAGAGAGTTATGTCCAAATCCACGCAGGATGTAGAGCTTCAGAAGAGCAATATCCTGATGTTAGGACCGACGGGGTCCGGTAAGACATACCTGGCGCAGACGCTGGCGAAGATCTTAAATGTACCGTTTGCCATCGCGGATGCGACCACTCTGACCGAGGCTGGATATGTCGGCGAGGATGTAGAGAACATTCTCTTGAAGATCATCCAGGCGGCTGATTACGACGTCAGCAAGGCAGAGTACGGCATCATTTATATTGATGAGATTGATAAAATTACGAAGAAGTCTGAAAATGTATCTATCACCCGCGATGTATCGGGCGAGGGTGTACAGCAGGCGCTTTTAAAGATTCTGGAAGGAACCATTGCCAGTGTTCCGCCGCAGGGCGGTAGAAAGCATCCGCAGCAGGAACTGATTCAGATCGATACGACCAACATCCTGTTCATCTGCGGCGGTGCATTTGACGGTCTGGAGAAGATCATCGACAGCCGTTTAGGTGCCGGTTCCATCGGATTTAACTCCGATATTGTGGATCGCAAGCATCAGGATATCGATGAGCTTCTGAAACAGGTAATGCCGCAGGATCTGACGAAGTTTGGTCTGATTCCGGAGTTTATCGGTCGTGTGCCAATCACGGTATCGCTCCAGACGCTCAATGAGGAGGCGCTGGTCCGCATTTTAAGAGAGCCGAAGAATGCACTGATCAAGCAGTATCAGGCGCTTCTCGATCTGGACGGCGTGAAGCTGGAGTTCACGGATGATGCGCTGATGGCGATCGCCCACATGGCAGTCGAGAGAAAGACGGGAGCCAGAGGACTTCGTTCTATCATGGAGTCCCTGATGATGGATACCATGTATGAGATTCCGTCCGATTCCACGATCGGCATCTGCACGATTACCAAAGACGTAGTCGAGGGAAAGAGTGCGCCGGAGCTGGTATATCGCGACAATACGGTGCCCCGCAAGTCTTTTACAGGACGTTCTAAGAAAGACAGAACCGGCGAGATTGCGTAAATGTAAAGGAAAATAAATGCAGCAGCTTGAGAATGGCGGCTGTTAATGGGGTCTGTGAGATGGCGAACTGCCATAGGCAGACCCCTGTTTTTCTTTTCACAGGAAATAACGATACATTTGATTAAGAAAGATAAAGGTGTTATGGAAGATAAGAAACTGACAATGCCGATGATCGCGCTGCGCGGACTGACCGTGCTGCCGCAGATGACGGTAAATTTCGATATCATCCGGGATAAATCCATCGCGGCGGTGGAGCAGGCGATGGTGGGCGATCAGCGAGTATTTCTGAAGCAGGCGGATGAGGTGATCCCGGATATTGATGGGATTTTTCAGGTAGGAACGATTGGCTACGTGAGACAGCTTGTCAAGATGCCGGGCGGCATGGTGCGCGTCACGGTGGAAGGGCAGGAGAGAGCTGAGCTTCTGGAGATGGAGAAGGGCGAGGCATGCTGCACTGCGATCGTGGAGATTCTGGATCCGGTCGAGGACGATCTGGACACGATTCAGAAAGAGGCGATGCTCCGGATTCTGAAAGAAAAGCTGGAAGAATACGGAAAATTAAATGTGGCAGCGGGACGTGAAGTATTAAGTCCGTTGATCGCACAGCCAGATCTGACCGAATTAATGAACCAGATATCAGCCCAGTTCCCGTGGAACTATGAAGCGCGCCAGTCGGTACTGGAATGCCGGACGCTGACGGAGATGTATGAGACAGAGCTGCAGCTTCTGCTGACGGAATTAGAGGTTTACCGCGTGAAACGCGAGTTTCAGACGAAGGTAAAGGCGGCGCTGGATAAAAATCAGCGTGATTATATTCTGCGGGAACAGCTGCGTGTGATCCGGGAGGAGCTGGGAGAGGAAAATCCGGTTTCTGATGCGGATGAGATGAAAGAACAGTTGAAGAAGATCAAAGCCAGCGTGGAAGTAAAGGAGCGGATCCGCAAGGAGATCAACCGTTTCCAGAATATGCCGGCTGGCAGCCAGGATGCGAATGTGATCCGGACATATCTGGAAACGGTGCTGGAACTGCCGTGGAACAAAATGACGAAGGATAACGCGAGCCTGAAGCATGCGGAAGAGATTCTGGAAGCCGACCATTATGGTCTGGAAAAGGTCAAAGAGCGCGTGCTGGAATACCTGGCAGTCCGCATCCTGACGAAGAAGGGCACCAGCCCGATCCTTTGCCTGGTGGGACCGCCTGGAACCGGTAAAACTTCGATCGCCCGCTCGATTGCGAAGGCGATGGGACGCAAATATGTCCGCATCAGCCTGGGCGGCGTGCGCGACGAGGCGGAGATCCGCGGTCACAGAAAGACCTACGTCGGCGCGATGCCGGGACGCATCGTGGAAGGGCTCAAGCAGGCAGGGGTTGCCAATCCGCTGATGCTGCTGGATGAGATCGACAAAGTCAGCAGCGATTATAAGGGAGATACATCCTCGGCGCTCTTAGAGGTGCTGGACAGCGAGCAGAATGTGAAATTCCGCGACCATTATGTGGAGATCCCGATTGACCTGTCGGAGGTATTATTTATCGCGACGGCGAATACAACGCAGACGATCCCTGGACCGCTGCTGGACCGTATGGAGCTGATTGAAGTCAATAGTTACACGGAAAATGAAAAATATCACATTGCAAAAGACTATCTGATTCCGAAACAGCTGGAGAAGAATGGCCTTTCGAAGGAACAGTTAAATATCACGGGTTCGGCGCTGGAGAAAATGATTCACAGCTACACCAGGGAAGCCGGAGTCAGGAATCTGGAGCGCCGGGTTGGCGATATCTGCCGCAAGGCAGCCAGAGAGGTGCTGGAGAAGAAGAAACCGTCGATCCGCGTGACAGAGCGGAATCTGGATCATTATCTGGGACGCGAGAAAGTCTTCTTCGATGCAGCCGGAAATGAGGCACAGGTCGGTATCGTGCGCGGTCTGGCGTGGACGAGCGTCGGCGGCGCTACACTGCAGATCGAGGTCAATGTCATGCCGGGCAAAGGCGTGCTGCAGATGACGGGTCAGATGGGCGATGTCATGAAGGAGTCGGCGCAGATTGCACTGACCTATGTGCGTTCGGTTGCATCTGATTACGGCGTGAAGGAGAACTATTTCGAGAAACACGATATTCACCTGCATATTCCGGAGGGCGCGGTGCCGAAGGATGGTCCGTCGGCCGGAATCACGATGGCAACGGCGATGCTGTCGGCGGTGACAGGACGGAAGGTACTGCCGCGTGTGGCGATGACCGGCGAGGTAACGCTGCGCGGTCATGTGCTGATGATCGGCGGTCTGAAAGAAAAACTGCTCGCAGCCCGCATGGCGCAGGTGGAAAAGGTACTGGTACCGGCGAAAAATCAGCCGGATGTCGAGGAACTTTCGAAGGAAATCACGAAAGGAATGGAGATCGTATACATCAAGGAGATGAACGAAGTCATCCGAGAGGCATTTGTGCCGGAGAAATAGCGGTTTAGTAGGAGAAAAAATATGATTATAAAAGATGTAAATCTGGAAACCGTCTGCGGTATCACCAGTAAGCTGCCGGCAAATACACAGCCGGAATTCGCGTTTGCAGGCAAATCAAACGTCGGCAAATCGTCCCTGATCAATGCGCTGATGAACCGCCGATCCTATGCGAGAACATCCTCGCAGCCGGGCAAGACCCAGACGATCAATTTTTACCATATCAACGACGCGTTTTACTACGTCGATCTGCCAGGGTACGGCTACGCGCGCGCGAGCGTCGAGGTCAAGGCAAAGTGGGGCAAGATGATTGAGAATTATCTGCACAAATCGCAGATGCTTCGCTGCGTCTTCCTACTGATTGATATCCGTCATGAGCCGTCTTCAAACGACAAACTCATGTACGACTGGATTGTTTCCCAGGGCTTCCAGCCGATCCTGATTGCGACCAAGGCTGACAAGATCAAGCGCAGCCAGCTCCAGAAACAGTTAAAGATTATCAGAACAGGTCTGGGAGTCGGCACCGAAGTGATGATGATTCCGTTCTCCGCCGAGACAAAACAGGGCAGAGAAGAGATCTGGAACTATCTGGAGACGGAGATCTGGAAGGTGGAACATCCGGGGGAATAGATGCCGGTGGGTAGCTGTTCACAGGTAGGAATTTTCTGAACTGAAAATTCCGTACGATACAGTTCCGGCAGCAGATTTTGCCGATTTGGAATGCGTAGCATCGGCAAAATCCCGTTGCTG
>ERZ791886.1232-NODE-1232-length-13288-cov-2.429457_pt1 | contig 13288 bp, 17 predicted proteins | sample MGYA00510158_ERZ791886 | MGnify/ENA primary metagenome ERZ791886 (study PRJEB30046, sample SAMN00792063) | human gut metagenome | study: EMG produced TPA metagenomics assembly of the A metagenome-wide association study of gut microbiota in type 2... | reverse complement strand
CCCCGCTTCTTTGATGAACGGCTTTCAGCCGGCATTCCTTTGGAAGTTAAGCAGCACGAACCAATCAGCGGCCTGCTATGCAATACAAAATGCTGTCAGACGGTTTTGCTGTAGAGGAAGCAGGTCAGCGGAATCTTTTTATGGCCCAGATCTATGAGAATCTCTCGTTCTTCTGATTTTTCAAAGCCTCTTCGCTCATAGAATTGATATGTGCAGGCGTTGTCTGTGTAAAGATAAATCTGTTTGCCATGCACCTCCGCTTCCAGTGCCGACAGCAGCGCACTCCCCACACCCTTCATCTTACATGCAGGATCAGCGGCTAAAAAAACAATCTCTCCATCCGGATGATGGTTTTTGCAAAAGGCGGAAAGCATCTCCCGGTTGGCATGATCATACGCACCAACGCCATTTCCCGCAGCAATCCACTGTAGGATCTCAAAGCTCTTCACCAAAATGGAGCGCCAGATACTGCGGTACCGCTTCGTCTCTCCCTTCATATCCGCAAGCAGCACACCGGCAAACTCCCCATCTACATACGCACTATAAGCTCTTGTTGCGCGGTTCAGCTCCATGTACCAAACATATTTGCTGTAAAGGGCAAGCGCCCACGTCTGATCCAAATACCAATTCAGGTGCATGCCTTCCACAGCAAAGCTCTGTGCCTTCTGATAATCCTGTCTTTGGATTTGCTTAATTTCTATCATGGGCTCCCTTGCCTCCTATATGCTGACGGTGCCCTTCTATCATGCCACATCGCCAGGGCCTTTTCAAGTAGGGTTATGGATCTGATGTGCGCTGAAAGATGCCTTTGTTTTCCGACTCTTTTCAAGCTGGACGGAGTGTGGTACACTGATATACATATACAAAAGGGAGGTGGTTCTCTGGACCCGGTCATTCTACACTGTGATTTGAACGGCTTTTATGCCTCTGTAGAGCTGCTCTCCCATCCGGACCTGCGGGATGTCCCTATGGCCGTCTCTGGCGATCCCTCCTCCCGCCATGGGATTATCCTGGCTAAAAACGAGCCAGCAAAGCGGTTTGGCGTGCAGACGGCCGAAACCATCTGGCAGGCAAAAAAGAAGTGTCCCGACCTTGTCCTGCTGCCACCCCACCATGGACTGTATCGGGAATACTCTCAAAAGGTCAACGCCATCTATGATGAGTATACCGATTTAGTGGAGCCCTTTGGCATTGACGAAAGCTGGCTGGATATGACCCATACCCTGCACCTCTTTGGCGGAGATGCCAAAGCTTTTGCGGACTCCCTGCGTGTACGTGTCCGGCGGGAACTGGGGCTGACACTCTCCGTAGGCATTAGCTTCAACAAGGTCTTTGCCAAACTTGGAAGCGATTACCGCAAGCCTGACGCCACCACTGTGATCTCCCGTGAAAATTGGCAGCAGCTCGTATGGCCGCTGCCGGTGGGAGACCTTTTGTACGTGGGCGGCGCCGCCAAAAAGCTTCTCAAACCGTATGGCGTGGAGACCATCGGCCAGCTGGCTGCCTGCCGCCCGGATACGCTGGAGACGCTTCTTGGCAAAATGGGCCTGCAGCTCCATGCCTACGCCAATGGCCTGGACCGCTCTCCCGTTCGCTCCCGCTTCGATGCCGAGCCGGCCAAGTCTGTCGGCAACGGCACCACATTTTCTCAAAATCTGACGACACGGATTCAGGTGCAGGCAGGCATTGCCGTGCTGGCTGATTCCGTGGCCACACGCCTGCGGCACCATGGGTTGTATGCCGGCGGACTGCAGGTGACTGTCCGAGACCCCCAGTTTCATGACCGCTCCCGCCAATGTCAGCTGTCCTCTCCCACCCATCTTATCCGGGATTTGACCGGAACTGCCATGGAACTGGTGGATCAGCTCTGGAGTCCCCCCACCCCTATTCGGGCAATCACCGTCACTGCTCTCCACCTGATTCCCGAGGGAGAGGCCTATGAACAGACAGATCTCTTCGCTGCTGCCCCGAAACGGGAAAAGCAGGAGAAACTGGAGGGTGCTATGGAACACATCCGAAAAAAATATGGCGGCGGCGCTATTGTCTTTGGCGCTGCGCAGCCGGAAAAAGAGGAGGACCCTTTTCCATGACAAAATCTGAGGAAAAAAAGCAGATGCGACGCATGATCCGCGCGCTGGAGCGGGAGCTGCCCGCTGCCTATAAGGCGCAAAGCAGCGCCGGCATTGCAAGACACCTGTTAGCTATGCCGGAATACCAGGCTGCGGTGACGGTATTTTGCTTTGTAGGCACGGATCGGGAGATCGACACCACGGCCATCTTGAAAGACGCCCTCTCCAGCAGAAAACGGCTGTGCGTCCCCCTGTGTGTGGGAGACGGCCTGATGGAGCTGCGGCAAATCACCGCATTGGATCAGCTGGTTCCTGGGGCCTATGGCATCCTAGAGCCTTCCGCCGACGCACCCCTGGTGGACGCAGATGCAGTGGATTTCGCGGTGCTGCCGTGTCTGAGCTGCAGCCACGGTGGGCATCGCCTGGGACAAGGCGGCGGTTTTTACGATCGCTTTCTCGCCCGCTACCGCGGCGGCGCTGTATTGGTATGCCGGGAGAAGCTGATCCGGGAGGATATCCCTTTGGAGCCTCATGACTGTCCTGTGCCTTGGGTTTTAACAGAGCGTGGGTTGTGGGAGGATGGAATTCCCGCCCGGCTGGGATAAGAACGCCTCTTGATTTGCGCAAATTTCTATGCAAGTTTCCAGCGCGGCGCGTCTTGTAAAATGTCGAAATTTCAGGTATAATGAAGCGCATATTCTCTTTACCAAGGAGGGCATTTCAATGCTCCAGCAATCCATGGATTTCCTTTCTCAGTATGACCCCGAGGTTGGTGCCTCTATCCGGGAAGAGTTTACCCGGGAATGCCGCAACATTGAACTCATTGCCTCGGAGAATCTGGTCAGCGAGGCCGTAATGTTAGCCATGGGCACCTGCCTGACCAACAAATATGCCGAGGGCTACCCCGGTAAGCGCTATTATGGCGGCTGTTATGCTGTGGATGTCACGGAAGAAATCGCCCGCCAGCGGGCCTGCCAGCTCTTTGGCTGCCGGTATGCCAATGTCCAGCCTCACTCCGGTGCCAATGCCAATCTGGCCGCTTTTGTGGCCCTGATCCAGCCCGGCGACACGGTGTTGAGCATGAACCTAGCCCATGGCGGGCATCTCAGCCATGGCAGCCCGGTGAATATCTCTGGCAAGTACTTCCACATTGTGCCCTATGGGGTAGAGGATGATACCGAGGTCATCAACTACGACAAGGTCATGGAACTGGCCAAAGCCTGCCGCCCCAAGCTGATCCTGGCCGGTGCCAGCGCCTATCCCCGGGCCATTGACTTTGCGAAATTCCGCGAGATTGCAGATGCTGTCGGCGCTTATCTAATGGTGGATATGGCCCACATCGCAGGTCTGGTAGCGGCTGGGGTCCATGACTCCCCCATTCCCTATGCCGACGTTGTGACCACCACTACCCACAAGACTCTGCGCGGCCCCCGGGGTGGTCTGATTCTCTGTAACGATGAGGAGATTTACAAGAAGATTAACTCCGCTGTGTTCCCCGGCACACAGGGCGGTCCCTTGGAGCACATCATCGCCGCCAAAGCCGTGTGCTTTGGCGAGGCATTAAAGCCAGAGTTCAAAGCGTATGGGCAGCAGGTGGTGAAAAATGCAAAGGTTCTCTCTCAAGAGCTGACCAAGCAGGGTTTCCGCCTGGTCTCTGGCGGCACGGATAACCATCTGATGCTGGTGGACGTTCGGAATTTCAAAATCACCGGCAAGGAATTTGAGCGCCGCCTGGATGAGGTACAGATCACCGTTAATAAAAACGCCATTCCCAATGACCCGGAAAAGCCCTTTGTCACCAGCGGCATCCGAGTGGGCACCCCTGCCGTCACCTCCCGCGGCTTCAAGGAGCCGGAGATGGTGCAAATCGCCAAGCTGCTGGGCATGGCGGCCCAGGATTTCGCCTCCAACGCCGATCAGATCCGGTCTGAGGTGAACGCTCTGTGCGGCCGTTTCCCGATCTATACCTGATGCGTCAGAGCATAGCAGGAAAACCGCTCTACGCTTTTCAGTCATATCAACACGCCTGGTGGGCTGCGGCGCTGCAGTCCACCAGGCGTGTTGATGATAGATCTGTCCGGCGAAGACTCCGCTCATCGCCCCTATTAAGGTTGCTCAACAGGTAACATGACAGAGCTCTTCGTCGATAAAACAATCAGATTTCCGCTACTTTCGTTTTTTCTCTGTATAAACAACGCGTCTTGATTCCCTGGGTTTTACCATCCAAGAAACCAGAAGTATCGAGTATTTTCTAAAGGACTCATCTGCTGCGGTCCCTGCCGAGGTTGGATGTCACTGCTCCGCACTCAAACTGTCATACCCTTGCCATTCTTCCGCTCCAGCAGCAACCGGTCCGCAATCATGGCAATAAATTCGCTGTTGGTGGGCTTTCCCTTGGCATTGGAAACCGTATAACCGAAATATTTCTGTAGGGTCTCTAAATCGCCGCGGTCCCAAGCCACCTCAATGGCGTGGCGGATCGCCCGCTCCACGCGTGAGGGCGTGGTTCCAAAACGTTTGGCTACAGCTGGATACAGCACCTTCGTCACCGCATTGATCACTTCAATATCATTGACCGCAATGATAATCGCCTCTCTGAGATACTGATAGCCTTTAATGTGCGCCGGCACGCCAATCTCATGAATGATGGTTGTCACTTGGTTTTTCAGCGCTGCGGCAGCCTCTTCCGGGGCGGCTGGAGCACCGAATACAAGACGGACCCGGTCCAGCAGGGCCTCTGGTTCACAGGGCTTCGGCAGAAAATAGGCCGCGCCCAGGCCCATGACCTCTGCCACCACCTGATCCGTGCAAAATGCAGAGAGGACGACTGCCCGGGTTCTCCCGCTCTGTTCCCGAAGCTGCCGCAAAATTCCAACGCCGTCGATTCCCGGCAAAACTAAATCAATCATTGCCAAATCCGGCTGCAGCTGGTTGATCAGCCGTAACGCCTCTGTTCCGTCCCCCGTGTCCCCCACCACCGTAAACTCCTCTGATTTCTCTATGTTTTCCCTCAGCATGGAGCGGAACTCTTCATTGGCATCTGCCAGCAAAATGGTTCTTTTGTTATCCATGATTCCCTCGTCCTTTATACAGATTTCCGATTTGCGACGGATTCATAACGCATCAAATCGACTTTTCTATAAATTAGCATAAATTTACAGGATTTTCAAGCTGTAACTGTAAATTAATTCCAGAATTATTCGACATCTTTTTCGAGACTCTTAACATAATCCCTTTTTTATGAAGGTGAGAACAGCTTAATATGTAATTTTTTGCGGATGCTATCCACAATTCCGGCGCAGAGATGCGGCGGGTCGAAAGAGAGCCAGAGATTCGGCATGTGAAGGCCGAACCTCTGGCTGTTCTTACAAATTATGGAGAGTCACTGGCGCTTAGAAGATGCCCTGAGCCATCATCGCATCCGCCACCCGCTGGAACCCTGCAATATTGGCACCAGCTACCAGATTATACCCGAGGCCGTACTTCTCCGCAGCCTCCACACTCATCGTGTAGATGTTGTTCATAATCTGCCGCAAACGCTGGTCCACTTCCTCCTCTGTCCACACCAGACGCTCACTGTTCTGCGCCATCTCCAGCGCACTGGTAGCCACGCCGCCAGCATTCACCGCCTTGCTGGGCGCCACAATCACCCCCGGCTGAGACATCAGATACGACAGTGCTTCGTTGGTGGTGGGCATGTTCGCCACCTCAATGTAGTACTTCACCCCATTGCCAACAATCTGCCTGGCATGCTCCAAGTGCACGTCATTCTCCATCGCGGACGGCATGCATACATCCACCTTCACTCCCCAGGGCTTCTCACCCGGATAGAAGGCAACGCCGAACTTATCTGCATAGTCCTTCACCTGGTTCCGTCCGGACGCCCGCATCTCCACGATGTAGTCAATCTTCTCCTTTGTGGTCACTCCGTCCGGATCATAGATGTACCCGTCCGGGCCGGAGAGAGTCACCACCTTGGCGCCCAAATCCGCCGCCTTCTGGCAGATGCCCCATGTCACGTTGCCGAACCCCGCGCACGCGATGGTCTTGCCCTCAATGCTCTCGCCTTCGTGCTTCAAGACGTTTTCCAGATAGTATACCGCGCCATACCCCGTTGCCTGAGGACGTACCAGGGACCCGCCCGAGGCAAAGTCCTTGCCGGTCAGTACCCCGTTTTCCCATGCGCCGCGCAGACGCCGGTACTGGCCGAACAAATAGCTGATCTCCCGGGTCCCCACGCCCATGTCACCTGCCGGCACGTCCACATCCGGCCCGATGAACCGGTGCAGCGCCGTCATGAACGACTGGCAGAACCGCATGATCTCCGCATCCGACTTCCCCGTGGGATCGAAGTCGCTGCCGCCCTTCCCGCTGCCGATGGGCAGTCCCGTCAGCGCGTTCTTGAACGTCTGCTCGAACGCCAGAAACTTGATGATCCCCAGGTTCACGTCCTTCCGGAACCGCAATCCTCCCTTGTACGGCCCGATCGCTCCGTTGAACTGCGTCCGGTACCCCGTGTTCGTGTGCCATGTCCCGTCGTCCGCCATCCACGTCACCCGGAAGCTGAACGTCCGCTCAGGCTCCACCATCCGGCTCAGCAGGTCCGCCGCCTCGTACTCCGGATGCTGCTCGATCACCGGCTCCAACGAGGAGAACACCTCCTCCACCGTCTGTACAAACTCCGGCTCGTCTCCGTGTTTCCCCTTCACTTCTTCGATCACTCTTGCCAGATACCCATTCATCTCTTCGTTTCTCCCTTCATTTGGCGTGGCCCGGTGCGTACGGGGTCTCCGCCGCGCCGGAGGCGTCCTCTGTGAAATCCAGTATATCGGGGCATTTGCCGGAAGTCAACCGCAACAGCGGTTTTGGTGAATTTTCCGGCAGGGGCTGCTAAGATTCCGATAGTTTCATCAGGCAGCAGATGGTATAGTCCTTCCAGGCAGGGATATATGGTTCGTGATTTGATGTCCCGCAGCTTTACTGATATTGATATCATATCATACCGGTGAGCCTGCCGCAAGGAGCTGCGGCAGGAGGGATCATACGCAGTTTTGGGGAAGCGTTCTATATTGACTTTCAGAGTGAAGCAGTATAAGATATTTGAGGATCTTGGAATTCCCGGAGATGGGGAGAGAAATCTTGAGGGAGGCGCACCTTATGCATACTTATCCAATTCATATTGCGGGCCTGGAGCGGCAATTGCCCATCTGCAGGGTCACAGACGATCTATACATCGGCGCATTTATCTGCTTTGGCGACGCGGAGCTGACAGTTGCCTGTGCCCGGGAGCTCTTAAAGCTGGCGCCGGCGGAGAGCTATGACTATCTCCTGACAGCGGAGGCTAAGAGCATCCCTCTGATCCACGAGATGGCGCGCCAGAGCGGCGCAAAAAAGTACTTCATCGCCCGTAAGGGCCCCAAGGCCTATATGCCGGACCCCATCCACGTGGAGGACACCTCTATCACCACCGCAGGGACACAGCGGCTGTACCTGGGCCGGGACGACGCGGATATGCTGCGGGGAAAGCGGGTGCTGCTGATGGACGACGTGATCTCCACTGGCGGTTCCCTCCACGCCATGGAGGAACTGGTGGCGCTGGCAGGCGGCATCGTGGCTGGTCGGGTGGCGGTGCTGGCAGAGGGCGATGCCCAGAAGCGGGAAGACATCAAATTTTTGGCGCCGCTGCCGCTGTTCAACGCGGATGGAACGGTGAAGGGTGAATAATGGAAGGCGGCACGCTGCGGCGTGCCGCTTTTTTTGCGCCGAGACTTGACAAGAGAGCACCACTGTGTTATATATGAAGTATACTTCATGTGAAGGACACTTCATATTTGGGGGGAGGGATGGGATGAAAAACCGTGTCAAGGAGCTGCGCCTGGCGGCAGGAATGACTCAGCAGCAGCTGGCGGAGCTGGTCCATGTGTCCTCCCGGACCATCATCTCTCTGGAAAAGGGGCAGTACAACCCATCCCTGCTGCTGGCATACCGGCTGGCGCTGATTTTTTCCACTACGGTGGAGGAGCTGTACTGCCTGCAGGAGAACAAGGAAGAGGAGGACCGGCGGTATGAGGAATGGGAGTAAATGGCTGTGGCGCACGGAGCAGACAAAGAGAGGAGTTTTTGATGAAGATTTACTATAAAAAACGGTTTTACAGCGGCCTTTTCAGCCTGCTTCTGGGGCTTGCCAATCCAGTGACCTGCTTACTGCGGGGCTGGGAGCGGTTTGACTGGAAGGATGGGATTCTCTGTGTACTGCTGATCCTCACAGGACTTAGCTGGATTTTGAGGAGTTTGGACCGGGAAAAGGCCAGAGAGGACCGGGACGAGGACCGGGACGAGCGCAACCACTGGATTGAGCTGCGCAGTAAGGCCACGAGCTACCGGGTGATGTTCTGGATGAACACAGCGTGGATGATTGGATGCATCCTAGGCTATACGGTGGCAAAAGATGAGATTTATATTCAGATGGGTCTGCCATGTATGGTGCTGTGGATCGCAGCCGGAGCCGCCCGGCTGGTGAGTGAACTCTACTATGAGCAGAAATCTTGAGAGGAGATTCTATGAAGATTTATCATAAGCGCAGTTTTGCCGGCGGCATTCTCTGCCTGCTGCTGGCGGTGGGCTGTGGTGCCCTGCTGGCGGCGGAGGGATTTCAGGTCAAACTCCTGGTAAGCCTGGCGTTGCTGCTGTTTTTAGGGGGTGTGGATTTGGTCTGGGCCATGTCCCGGGAATCCCGGATGCCCCGGGGAGATGAACGGGACCGGCAGATCAGCGAGAAAAGCGCCTGGTCCGCATATCTGGTGCTGACCAACGGCTGCTGGATGGTGTCTGTCGTCGTGCTGCTGCTCTATGCCGTTTTCCGCAGCGTGGCGTTGCTGGCAGCGGCTGTGACATTGTTCTGCGTGATTTTGGCGGCATTTGTCATCTTGCTGTGTACAAACGCCTATTACGAAAGGCATCTGTGAGCATGCCGCTAAGACAAGGAGGAAATGAGATGGATCGAGCTCATGACCGCAATCAAATCCGGCAGCTGCATCTGCTCCGGGATGAGCGGGACCGGGAGCTTCTGACCGCTGCACAGAGCCGGGCTGGAAATGCGGTGCTGCGGGTGTCTCAGCTGCTGGCCGCAATCTGCCTGCTGCGGGGAGAGCCGGTTTGGACGGCTTTGCTGTCCCTGACCTTTGTAAACGCCGCGGCCCGGTGCTTTCACCAGTTCCGCTGTGACAGGGAGAGAGCATACCTGCTATTGGGGCTGGCTGCGGGCGCGGTGGCCTTGGGGCTGTGCAGCGTCTTTCTGATCAAGGGGGAGGCGGCGCTGACCATGGGACGGCTGGTGGCTTTCGGTGTACTTTACTATATGCTGCGGGCTCTGGCGGGACTTTTGTTTGTGGGGGTGCTACTGGCCATGTTCTGGATTGCCCATCGGGTAGGCCACCTGGATGGGGAGCAGTGGGAGGCCTATTTCCAATCAGTTTCCACAGTGGGACTCCTCCTCCGGAGCGGGTGCATCCTGCTGTTGGCGCTGGGGATGGTGACGGCGCTGAGTTGGCCGCTATTTTCCCTGCTGGGCTTCCCCACGCCGGGGAGACTGGCCCTGATTTTCTTTGTGGCGGCGGGGGGCCACTTGGTAAGAGCATTCAGCGATCAGCGGGAAGAGCTGATCAGCAAGCTGCTCCGACTGAAGTCATAAGGAAAGGCGCCCGGTTTACCGGGCGCCTGAGTCTATTTCCATTAAGGCCGCTGGCGGGAGATTACCCGGCAGGATGGCTTTTTTTATAGGTGAGATAGCCCTCCAAAATCAGGGATGCCGCCACGGCGTCCACAACCTTCTTCCGCTTCTTGGCGTTTTTGCCGTTGTTCAGAAGAATCTGGTGGGCGTCAATGGTGGTGCGTCGCTCGTCCCAGAGGATGACCGGCAGGGAGGAGGTCTCCTCCAGCAGGACCTTCATGGCCTGGGCCTTTTCGGAACGGGGCCCCCGGGTGCCATCCATGTTGATGGGGTGGCCCAGCACCAGTTCCTCCACGCCATGCTCCTGAGCCAGAGCGGCCACGCGCTCCGCCACAGCCTCCGGACGGTAGGCGTCGATGGTGGTGGTGAAGCCGGCCATGAAGCCAGTGGGGTCTGAGATGGCGATGCCAGTGTGGGCGTCACCGTAATCAATGGCCATAATACGCATCAAAATCCTCGCTTTCACTTGGGAGGGGACCAGCTTTCCTCCACAGGATAATTATCTAGATCGGAAAAGTGCCACCACTCGCCGGTATAGGGCTGGAAACCGCATGCTGTCAGCACGTCCTCCAGCAGCTGGGCGTTCGCGGCGGCGGAGGCCGGCACATCGCTGTAATCCCGGTCCGCCAGGGGGGAGAAATCGTCAAAGTCCGTAGGCATCTCCACAGGCTCCCCATCCAGAGCCGCCAGAGTCAGGTCCACTGTGTTTCCCCGGCTGTGGGAGGAAAAACCTGTCTCCGGGTTTGCAACATACACCGGGTCCGGACAGATCTCCCACAGGCGGAACTGGGCCTGTGTGGGACGAAAAGCGTCCCAGATCAGCAGGGTATAGCCCTGGTCCATGAGAATGTCCAATGCAGAGGAGAGCTTTTGTACCGTGCCATAGCGGAGATAGGCATCCGTAAAGTCATAGACAGCCTGTCCAGTAAAATTTTCCGCCCCTGCGTATTTCAAATCCACCAGGATGTCCGGCAGGTATTCCTGCACCCGTACGAAGTCTGCCGCCTCGGGCTCCGGCATCGGTGCGGGTTCGGACTCTGGGACTGCCTGGACAGGGGGGATAGACGCATCTTCCATTGGCTCGGAGACGCCGCAGCCGGTGAGAACCAGGAGAAGCAAAAGCAGATACCATCTCATAGGGGGCCTCCTTCCTGGGAGAATATCATACCATATCGGGGACGTGGGCGCAAGGGGGCGGAAGTTCCCAGCAGCGCAGAGGACAATTCTAAAAAAATGGAAGAAAATGATTGACGGCAGATTTGACTTGTAGTATAATCTTTCTTACCTGTGAAAAAGGGTTTTCTTGTCGCGCCTGTTTTTCGCTTTCCAGGTCCGATGGGGAATTCTTTCAAAAAGGCAGGGAGGCAATCGGTATTCACCCGGCGTCAGCCGGACATGATACCAATAATAAGGAGGTGCCGTTAAATGCGCGTGAAAGTCACACTGAGATGCAACGAGTGCAAGCAGAGAAACTACAATACGATGAAGAACAAGAAGAACACTCCGGACAAGCTGGAACTGAACAAGTATTGCCCCTTCTGCAGAAAGCACACGCTCCACAGCGAAACCAAGTAATGGCGACGAATTTAAGAAAGGGCGTGTAACGAACATGGCAGAAGAGAAGAAGAGAGACCGCGGTCTCTGGTTCCGCGAGATGAAAAGCGAAATGAAAAAGGTCGTATGGCCGACCCGGCAGACCGTGCTGAAGAATACTGGCACTGTGTTGCTGTGCTCCCTGTTGATCGGCGTGTGCATCTGGGTCTTCGACTTTGTGGCGTCTTCCGCCGTTGAGATGATCCTGAACGTATTCAACGCCTAAGGGGTATTGATATGTCAGACGACGCAAAGTGGTATGTGATTCATACCTACTCCGGCTATGAAAACGCCGTAAAAACCAGCATTGAAAAGTTTGTTACCGGCCGCGGTATGGAGGATATGATTCTGCGGATGGAAATCCCTATGGAGACCGTGACAGAGGTAACAGACTCCGGTGCCACCAAGCAGGTGGAGCGCAAGGTTTTCCCGGGTTATGTACTGGTCAAAATGGTCATGACCGACGAGACCTGGCATCTGGTGCGGAACGTCCGCGGCGTCACAGGTTTTGTGGGCAGCGCCAACAAGCCGATTCCTCTGACAGAGGAAGAGGTGCTGGCCATGGGCATGGAGAAGCATGAGATTGTGGTGCAGTATCAGGTAGGCGACCACGTCAAGATTGTGGATGGCCCGCTGGCTAGCTTCACTGGCGTTGTGGAGGAGATTGAGCCGGAGAAAAACCGGGTCAGCGTCATGGTATCCATGTTCGGAAGAGAGACGCCCGTGGACCTGGAGTTGGACCAAGTAGAGGTCCTGAACTAACGTGAAACCAAGCCGGAGGATTCCGGCACAAGTGGGAGGAACCAGCCGGTTCCGCCAAGGACGGACGAACGTCCGCCACCACATTTTGATTTAGGAGGTGCTACTGAAGTGGCACAGAAAATTACTGGTTATGTAAAATTGCAGATTCCCGCAGGCAAGGCAACCCCGGCGCCCCCTGTCGGTCCGGCCCTGGGCCAGCATGGTGTCAACATTGCCGCCTTTACCAAGGAATTTAATGAGCGCACCAAGAACGACGTGGGTATGATCATCCCCGTGGTCATTACGGTGTATGCTGACCGCTCCTTCACCTTCATCACCAAGACGCCCCCCGCGGCCGTCCTGATTAAGAAGGAGTGCAACATTGAGTCCGGCTCTGGTGTCCCCAACAAGACTAAGGTGGCAACCATCTCCAAGGCCTCCATTCAAAAGATTGCTGAGATCAAGATGAAGGACCTGAACGCCGCCAGCCTGGAATCCGCTATGAGCATGATCGCCGGCACTGCCCGTTCCATGGGCGTGGTCGTAGGCGACTGACAGCCAGCGCGGTCTTTCTGACCGCTTGATACAGTGGGAGGATACATTCCGAAGAACCACTATGAGGAGGAAGTAACATTGTTTAGAGGCAAGAAATATCAGGAAAGCGCCAAGCAGATTGATAAGAACATGCAGTATGATCCTGCGGAAGGCTTGGCTCTCATTTGCAAAACCGCCAGTGCCAAGTTTGACGAGACCGTTGAGCTTCATGTGAAGCTGGGCGTGGACTCCCGTCATGCTGACCAGCAGGTGCGTGGTGCCATCGTGCTGCCCCACGGCACCGGTAAGAGTGTGCGCGTGCTGGTGTTTGCCAAGGGCGACAAGGCTGACGCTGCCCGCGAGGCTGGTGCCGACTATGTGGGCGAGATGGACCTGGTGGAGAAGATTCAGAAGGAAAACTGGTTTGACTTTGACGTGGTGGTTGCCAGCCCAGACATGATGGGTTTGGTGGGCCGTCTCGGTAAGGTATTGGGCCCCAAGGGCTTGATGCCCTCTCCCAAGGCCGGCACTGTCACCCCCGACGTTGCCAAGGCCGTGCAGGAGGTTAAGGCCGGTAAGATCGAGTACCGCCTGGACAAGACCAACATCATCCACTGCCCCA
>ERZ791886.1231-NODE-1231-length-13306-cov-3.876236_pt1 | contig 13306 bp, 8 predicted proteins | sample MGYA00510158_ERZ791886 | MGnify/ENA primary metagenome ERZ791886 (study PRJEB30046, sample SAMN00792063) | human gut metagenome | study: EMG produced TPA metagenomics assembly of the A metagenome-wide association study of gut microbiota in type 2... | reverse complement strand
GGTGCGCTGGGTCCCCGGCTGGGGCATCGACCGGATGAAGTCCATGATCCGGGAGCGCAACGACTGGTGCATCAGCCGCCAGCGCCGGTGGGGCCTGCCCATCCCGGTGTTCTACTGCGCCGACTGCGGCAAGCCCATCGTCACCGACGAGACCATCGAGGCGGTGAGCAGGCTCTTTGGCGAGAAGGGCTCCAACGCCTGGTATGAGATGGAGGCCAAGGACATCCTGCCCCAGGGCTTTACCTGCCCCCACTGTGGGAAGAGCGGCGGCTTTACCAAGGAGGAGGACACCCTGGACGGCTGGTTCGACTCCGGCTCTACCCATTTTGCTTCCATGCAGAAGGACCAGGGCTTCTGGCCTGCCACCGTGTATATGGAGGGCTTGGATCAGTACCGCGGCTGGTTCCAGTCCAGCCTGCTCACCGCTGTGGGCGCACTGGGCAAGGGCGCGCCCTTCCAGGAGTGCGTCACCCATGGCTGGACCGTGGACGGCGAGGGCAAGGCCATGCACAAGTCCCTGGGCAACGGCGTGGACCCCGCGGAGATCTTCCAGAAGTACGGTGCGGATATGATCCGTTTGTGGGCCGGCTCCGCCGACTACCATGTGGATGTGCGCTGCTCCGACAAGATCTTCAAGCAGCTCAGCCAGAACTATCTGAAGTTCCGCAACACCGCCCGGTACTGCCTGGGCAACCTGGCCGGCTTCGACCCCAATGAGCTGGTCAAGCCGGAGGAGATGCTGGAGCTGGACCGCTGGGCGGTGACCAAGCTCAATGAGCTGACCGAGAAGTGCTTCGCCGCCTATGACAACTATGAGTTCCATGTGGTCTCCCACGCCATCAACGACTTCTGCGTGGTGGAGCTGTCCTCCTTCTATCTGGACATCATCAAGGACCGGCTGTACTGCGAGGAGGCCAACGGCCTGGAGCGCCGCTCCGCCCAGACCGCCCTGTGGCTCATCCTAGATACCATGACCAAGCTGTTCGCCCCCATCCTGGCCTTCACCTGTGATGAGATCTGGCAGGCCATGCCCCACCGCGGGGACGAGGACGGCCGCAACGTAGTCCTCAATGAGATGAACCAGCCCTTTGCCGGCTACGCGCTGAGCCCGGCGGAGATGGAGAAGTGGGCTCTGGTGGAGGATCTGCGGGACGACGTGAACGTGGTGCTGGAGAACGCCCGGAACGAGAAAAAGATCGGCAAGGCCCTGGAGGCCCATGTGGTCCTCTATCCCCAGGGCGACGAGGGCAAGCGGGCCATGGAAAAGCTGTCCGCCTTTACCACCGACCAGCTGGCCGATCTGTTCATTGTTTCCGATGTGGAGATCGCTCAGGGCGCCGGCGCCGCCGGCGTCAAGGTCCCCGGCATCCAGGCCGCGGTGTCTGAGGCCAAGGGCGAGAAGTGTGAGCGCTGCTGGAAGCACCACATCAAGGTGGGCGCCGACAAGGAGCACCCCACGCTGTGCCCTCGGTGCGCCAAAGTGATCCGTACCATCGAGCTGTAAAAGATGTGAGATCAAAACAGGCCGGAGCCAAGCTGGCTCCGGCCTGTGCGGTTTAAAATGTGGTTGCGCAGAGGTAAATACGATGCTAAAATGGAAAAGAAGAGGATGAAATGCCCCTTTTCGCTGCTACGTCCAGGGCAGGACATCAGAATAGGAGATTTTTGTGTATGGAGAACGAAAGCTGCCTCAACAGGATCATTGCCAAAAGTGAGAGTCAGAATGCCACAGTGACCGAGCGGAAGATCGCCCTTTATATCAAAGAGAATCTGGAGAAAGTTCTGCACTGCAACCTGCTGGAGCTGGCGGAGCTGATCGGGGTCAGCGACGCTTCCATGGTCCGATTCTGCAAGAGCCTGGGCTATAAGGGCTTCCAGGAGTTCAAGATCCGGGTGGCCATGGAGGCCATCCCCTCAGAGCAGCAGTACAACCCCAAGCTCCAGAAGGACGACAAGCCGGAGCAGATTTGCCATAAAATTTTTGCCACGGAGATCGCCGCCCTCCAGCGCACGGTCCAGACTCTGGATATGAAGAACATCAAGCAGGTGGCGGAGATTTTGGGAAAAGCGTCCCGGATCGTGTTTGCGGGCACTGGGGGCAGTATGATCGTGGCCAGGGACGCCCACCACAAATTTCTGAAGATCGGCATCCACGTCTGCGCGGTGGAGGACAAGGACATCCAGCTGATGGAGGCATCCCTCCTGACACCGGGAGACGTACTGTTTGCTGTATCCCATTCGGGAAATAACCTCCACGTGCTGCGGGCGGCCGAAGTGGGAAAATCCTGCGGGGCCACGGTAGTGGGGCTGACCTCGGAGGGGAAGAACCGTCTGTCCAAGATTGCCGACTACACCATCACCACCATCAGCGAGGAGACCATCTTTCGGTCGGAATCCGCCAGCACGCGCTTGGCCCAGCTGGCGGTGATGGACAGCTTGATCGCCATTGTGGCGTTCCAGGATTACGACAAGTCCTTCCAGGCAATCTATAAGACCCGGGCCTCCACATCGGACAACAAGGGCTGATGGTGTGCTCCAAGGGAATAGTTAAGTTTGAGATACGGAAGAGTATCTCACTTTTCGACTTGAATATGTAGAAAAACTACTACTAAACCGACTTCTGGATGATGCGGAAGTCGGTTTTATTCTGCTATATCACGCTAATATTGGCGCATTGCACAAAAAATAACTGCGCTTTTTCGACAAAGATACAAAAAATATTTTCAATATTGAAATTTTATTTCATAAGTGCTACGATACGCTCAGAGAGCAGAACCTCCCCGGCCCAACAGGCGCAGAAGTTGGAGGAAGCTGTCAAATCATGTAACATGTAAAAGGAAGAAGGAAATTTTCATGAGAGCAGTTGTCCTGTCTGGTCCCAATCAGTTCGCTCCGGCGGAGATTGAAAAGCCCCAGATCGGCCCTGATGAGATCTTGCTGGAAATGAAGGCTGCCGCCATCTGCGGCACGGATATGCGGATTCTCACTGGAAAGAAGACAAAGGGAGTCCGCTATCCCTCTGTCATCGGCCACGAGTTCTGCGGTGTCATCGCCGAGGTGGGCGCTGATGTGAAGGGCTATGAGGTGGGTGAGAAGGTCGCCGTGGCCAACGTCATCCCCTGTCACCATTGCAGCAGCTGCCTGCGGGGCCGCACCAACGCCTGCCTGGACCGCAAGGCCATCGGCTATGAGTTCGACGGCGGCTTCGAGGAGTATATCCGCATCCCCGCCATCTGCATCGAGAACGGAAATGTGGTCAAGCTGCCCGAGCACATGTCCTATCAGGCCGGCGCTCTGATCGAGCCCCTGTCCTGCTGTATCCGCGGCCTGAAGAACGCCGGCACCGGCTTCAATGATGATGTTCTCATCGTGGGCGCGGGCCCCATCGGCCTGTTCCACCTTCAGCTGTCCAAGATCGCCGGCGCCCGCAAGGTCATCGTCAGCGAGCCCAACGAGCAGCGCCGCAAGGTGGCCCTGGAGCTGGGCGCCGACCTGGTGGTGGATCCCACCAAGGAGGAGCTGCCCGCCATCGTCAACCGTGAGACCAACGGCCAGGGCATGGACGTCATCGTCATGGCCATCGGCGTGCCCGCCCTGGTGAACTCCACCCTGAAGCTGTGCAAGCGCGGCGGCACGGTGAATCTGTTCGCCGGCTTTGCCGGAACGGGCGAGTCCACCATCGAGGTCAACACCATCCACTACAACGAGATCAACGTCAACGGCAGCACCGCCTACAAGCTGGAGGACTATCTGGCTGCCGCCGAGATGATCAAGAGCGGCAAGATCGACGCCGACAAGATCGTCACCCACCGCTTCAAAATCGAGGACTTCCAGAAGGCCTACGACGTGTGCGTCGCCGGAACCGGCCTGAAGGTCATCATCGAGCCGTAAGCTTCCGCCGTGTGTGCGGCGGATCCCAAGATCCCATGAAAAGTTGAACGATCTGCTATGAAAGGAAGTATTTCAAATGAGCAATATCAGCCTTGGTAAGAAAGTACGTATGTCCCGCATGGTCAATCCTGTGAGCAACAAGATGATGGCCATTACGGTGGACCATGCCATCTCCCGTGGCATCGCCCCCATGACTGGCCTGCACAGCATCCAGTCCACCATCGATAAGATCGTCGCCGGTAAGCCCGACGCCATGACCGTCACCCCTGGTATCCTGAATCAGTGCTGGGACGCGGAGAAGAACCGCGATGTCGCCATCCTGTGCAAGGTCTCCAATTACAGCCCCGTGGCCCCCACCCAGGACATCGTGTTCGGCAACGTGGATGAGGCCATTGCCCTGGGCGCTTCCGGCGTCTCCATGGGCGCCATGACCCTGGGCACCTACCAGGGCGTGCAGTTCGAGACCATCGGCCGCTTCGCTACCGAGTGTATGCAGAAGGGTATGCCCCTGATCGGCCATGTGTACCCCAAGGGTGAGAGCGTTCCCGTCGAGGAGCGCACCTCCTGGGAGAACATCGCTTACTGCATCCGCTCCGCCTGCGAGATGGGCATGGACATCGTTAAGACCACCTACTGCGGCAACCCCGACGCGATGGCGAAGGCCCTGTCCACTGTGCCCAGCGGCTTCCGTGTTGTGATCCAGGGCGGTGACGCGCCTGCCGGTCTGGACGCCGAGGGCAAGCTGAACCACTTCCTGACCATCACCCGTGAGGCGATGGACTGCGGCGTGGGCGGCGTCACCATGGGCCGCTTCGTCTGGGACTATCCCGATGTGACCGCTCTGGTCGTGGCCCTGCGCTACCTGATCCACCACGGCTACTCCGTCAAGGAGACCAAGGAGCTGCTGGCTCAGCTGGAGCACGACAAGAACTACGACCAGTTCTAAGCTCTCTTCACCATCAACTTAAGGAGGGATCACCATGGAAGAGATTTATCTCCTGGGCGTGGACGTGGGGACCTCCAGCATCAAGGTTACCGTCATTGACCAGGAAGCCAGGTTTGTGGCCCAGGAGAGCGCGGCATACCGCCTGATCAACCCCAATCAGGTGTCGATCCAGATCGACACCGCGGATATGTGGAATGCCTTCACCGGCTGCGTGGGGGCGCTGATCAGCAAGCACGGGGTGGAGCCTGGAAAGATCAAGGCCATCGGGATCTCCAGCCTGTGTCCCGGCCTGGCGGCCTTCGACGCCGACGGACGGGTGCTGGTGGATCCGATCATCTACTCAGACCGGCGCAGCACGGAGGAGGCGGAGATCTTCCGCCAGACCATCGGGAACCAGCGTCTGTTTGAGATCACCGCCAACAGCCCCATGGCGGGGGCCATGTCCGGCACCTCCATGCTCTGGATCAAGAGAAATCTGCCTGAGATCTACGAAAAGACCCGGTACTTCGGCCATGTGAACACCCTCATCGCCGTGATGCTGTCCGGGAACTTCGCCATCGACCACTCCAACGCCTCTTATACCCTGCTGTATGAGACGGCGGGGCGGGGTGTGTGGTCTGAGGAGATCTGTGGCAAGATCGGTATCGACATCCACAAGCTGCCTCCATTGGTCAAGTCTACGGATGTGGTGGGCAATCTGATCCACCCGGTCTTGCTGGCCATGGGCCTGTCCCCCGAGACCAAGATCGTCATCGGCGGCGGAGACACCGCCTGCGCCACTCTGGCGGCCGGTGTGGTCAAGCAGGGCGACGTGTGCGAGTCGGTGGGCACTACGAATGTGCTGACCGTCTGCGTGGAGGAGCCCAAGTTCTCTCCCAATTTCATCAACCGCCGCCATGTGGTGGATGGAGCCTGGATCTATCAGGGGGCTATGTCCCACACCGGCTCCTCCTACCAGTGGATATATGACAACTTCTATCAGGACTATAAGGATTACCCCTCCGTCACCGGGAAGCAGGGCATGATGCTGATGAACGACGATGCGGAGCAGGCGGAGCCGGGAGCCGACGGGCTGGTGTTTCTCCCCTATATGATGGGGGAACGCAGCCCGGTGTGGGATCCATACGCCAGGGGCGTGTTCTTCGGATTGTCCCTCAAGACAACCCGCCGGGAGATGAACCGGGCGGTGCTGGAGGGCTGTGCCTACGGCCTGCGCCAGCTCATCGAGATGGTGGAGAAGGTCACCGGACAAAAGCTGATCAAGTTCTCCTCCATCGGCGGCGGCGCCAAGAGCAAGGTCTGGGCCCAGATCAAGGCCGACATCACCGGCCGTGACATCACAGTGCTGGATATGAACGACATGGCCCCTGTGGGCGCTGCTCTGCTGGCTGGCGTGGGGATTGGCGTGTTCAAGGATGTGTACGAGGCCTCCGCCAAGGTGGAGAAGAGCGTATACATGGAGATCCGGCACAGCGACGCATACAAAGAGGTGTATGACCGTCGTTATCAGGTCTACACCGGCCTCTATCCCAGCGTGAAGGAACTTTACAAGGTGAACCTCGGTGTTCAGTAACGAAGCCGAATGATAAAACGATCAAAAAGGAGTAATTTAAGATGAAAAAGTGTCTCAGCTCTATCCTGGCTTTGGCGCTGACCTTCTCTCTGGTCGGCTGCTCCGGCGGATCCGGAAGCACGCCAAGCGCCTCCGGCAGCGCTTCCGGTGATTCCTCTGATCCCAAGGTCTCCATGAACGTCAGCGTGCCTGACGCTGACAACTCCTACATCTATGCCGCGGCCCAGGAGTTCAAGTCCCGCGTGGAGGAGTACTCCAACGGCAGCATCGAGCTGACCATTTACCCCAACGGTTCCCTGTACGGCGGCGACGGCAATGCCGCCATCTCCTCCGTGGGTAACGGCTCTCTGGACATCGTGATCCTGGCTTCCTCCCTGTACGCCAGCTTCGACCCCAGCTTCTATGTGGTCTCCGTCCCCTACCTGTTTGACGACACCAAGCAGCTGCAGGACTACCTGAACAGCGACATCGGCAAGGACTTGTTCAACAGCGTCGAGAGCATGGGTATTACCTGCCTGGGCAGCTGGACCCGCTCCTTCCGCCAGGTGACCAACAGCAAGAAGCCCATCAACTCCCCCGCCGACCTGGAGGGCATGGTCCTGCGTACCCCCAGCAACTCCCTGTATGTTGAGTTCTTCACCGCCTGCGGCGCCAACGCCACTCCCATGAGCTTCAGCGAGGTCTACAACGCCCTGCAGCTGAACACCCTGGACGGACAGGAGAACCCCGTGGACGTGCCTGCCACCAACAACTTCTATGAGGTCCAGAAGTACATCTCCGCGACCAACCACATTGCCGACGCCTGGATCGTGGGCATGAATACCAACAAGCTGAACGGTCTCACCGAGAACCAGCAGAACGCCCTGCACCAGGCTGCCGAGGAGTGCCAGCAGTGGTATGTGGACTACCAGGCCGAGAAGGACGGCGAGATGCTGAAGCTGCTGACCGACAACGGTATGGAGTACAACGAGGTTCCCGAGGAGGGCTTCCAGGAGTTCGTGTCCGTCTCCCAGGAGCTGTACCCCAAGTTCAAGGAAATGGTCCAGAACGACGAGCTGTTTGATGCCACTGTTGCCTTCTGCGGCAAGGCCTGACCCGATCCCGGCAAGAGATCGCAACTCCATCAACTGAAGCGTAAAGCGGATGCGGAGGAGCCCCTCCGGCTCCACCGCATCCGCTCTATTCCTGCCCCGCAGGTGAGAGAAAAAGAATCTTTGTGTATTAGGAGGGGAATCAATGGAACGCAAGCATTCACCCTTGAGTAAATTTTTTGATGTCGTAGACAAGCTGGAGGATATTCTGTGCGGAGGTACTCTGGTCTGTCTGCTGCTGGTCGTGCTGCTGCAGGTAGGCGGCCGTCTGGTCGGCGTGACGCTGACCTGGACGGAGGAGACGACCCGCTTCTTCTTCCTTTGGATGATGTTCCTGGCGGTGGCCGCCGGCTTCAACCGGGCGGAGTCCTCCCGTGTGGTGATCCTGGTCAATATGCTGCCCCGGCCCATGCAGAAGGTGTGCACCGTTCTGTACTATGTGGTCACCCTGGGCTTCTTCGCCTTCATGGTAAAGTACGGCATCGACCTGACCATGCAGAAGTTTGCCTTCAACGAGATGGCCACTGCCGTTGCCATCCCCATGGGCGCGATCATGATCTGTGTGCCTCTGTGCGGCTTCCTGGGCATCATCGGCACCATCCAGAGCTTTTTAGAGTATCCCCATAAGGTAGCGATCGGAGGCGACGAGAAATGAGTGTAGCACTGCTGTTGATCTTTCTGGGCCTGATGGCCCTGGGCGTGCCCATCGCCATCTCTCTGGGCGCCGCGTCCGTCATCGTGCTGATCACCATGGGCAATATGCCTCTGACGATGGTGGTCCAGCTGATGTACACCTCCATGAACAGCTTCGTCATGGTGGCTGTCCCCTTGTTCATCCTGGCCGGCTCCCTCATGGACGAGGGCGGTATCGCCGACAAGATCTATGATCTGGCGGAGGCCTGTGTGGGCTGGATCTATGGCGGCCTGGGCCATGTGGCCATTCTGTGTAATATCATCTTCGGCGCTATGTCCGGCTCCTCTGTGGCCGCCGTGGCTTCCATCGGCAAAATGAGCATCAACGCCATGGCCAAGAAGGGCTATCCCAAGGAGTACGGCGTGGGTATCAATCTGGCCGGCTGTATGCTGGCCTCCGTGATCCCGCCCAGCATCCTGATGATCGTGGCCGCCTCCACCGCCAGCGTGTCCATCGGTCAGGCTCTGATGGCCGGCATGGTTCCCGGCGTGCTGATCGGCGTCATCTACATGGTTTATAATTACATCCACTGTAAGGTCACTGGCATCGGTGAGAAGTCCCCCTTCCAGCCCAAACGCCTGGTCAAGGCTTTCCTCTCCGCCATTCCCGCCCTGATGGTCCCCGTAATCATGCTGGTGGGTATGTACAGCGGCATTTACACCCCCACCGAGGGTGCGGGCATTGCCGTGGCCTATGCCATGCTGGTCTCCATTTATGTGTACAAGCGTCTGAAGTGGTCTGACATTCCCCGCATCATCGCCAAGAATGCCCGCCAGACCGGTACCATCCTGTTCATCGCCATCGCCGCCAAGCCTGCCGGCCAGATCTTCGAGCTGGACGGCCTGCCCACCAAGCTGGCCCACTTTGTCCTGGGCATCTCTGACAACCAGCTGGTCATCATGTTTGCTCTGTTCATCTTCCTGATCATTGTGGGCATGTTCATGGACGCCACCGCCGCCATCTACATCCTGGTCCCCATCCTGCTCCCTGTGGTGAAGCAGCTGGGCGTCAGTCCCCTGTTCTTCGTGGTGTTCCTGGTTATCACCCTCAGCTTCGGCCTAATCACTCCTCCTGTAGGCGTGTGCCTGTACGCCGCGGAGAATGTCACCGGACTTTCGTTGGAAAAGGTGATAAAATCCGTGGTGCCGTGGCTGTTCCTGACTGTCGGTATTATCTGTATCTTCATCTTCTTCCCGCAAATCATCACGGGGCCCATTGCCCTAATGTTCCCCAACGGCTGACGGGAGAACAAAACAAAAACCAAAACCGCCCTTCGGTGTACGGAGACGTACCACCGGAGGGCGGTTTCATCCTATATAATAAAGTAGGGGCGGCCCCCTGTGGCCGCCTGTTCTCTGCCGGGGAATGTCTCCCTACCGTCCCATAGGGGAGGGGCTTGCCCCTCTCGCTGGTTTCCGGAAGGCTTTCATTTTACGCGGAGGTTTTCACCCAAAGGGCGAAGCTCTGTGAGGCGGCGCGCCGAGTAGTCGTCGCGCCCTACGGGCGTCATAGTCCACGGGCGGCGGGCGAGTCAGAGTCCCGCCCCTACAATGTTTCAGGCGGATCGCAGCAAAACAGGAGGACGGGCGGGTCAGAGCCCCGCACCTACAATGTTTCAGGCGGATCACAGCAAAAACGGACAACGGGCGCACGCTGTGCGCCCCTACGGCGGCTCAAGGAAATCACAGCAGAGGAGAACGGCATTTTGCGGACGGCTCACCGCCAAAACCAACAAAAACCGCCGCAACTTTTCCCGGTACTTTACAGCAATATTTCGCAAAAATTCAGCTTTGTAACAATCATGTCGCAATATTACGGTTTTGTTACACTTCGCCCAAACCCGTTGACGGGGGGCTTGCATTAGAGTATAGTATGAACACAGGCAAGGGGAGTTATGCTCCTATAATTAGTATTTCACCTATTTTGTGCCGGATACGGCTTAATATAAGGAGAAAATAAACTAATTTTGGGAGAAAATAACAAATCCCCCGCAGCTTGAAAAAATCAAGGAGGAATTCCAATGAGAAACCTGAAGCGTGCTCTCAGCCTGGGCCTCACCGCGACCATGATCTCTGGTCTGATGGTGATGGGCAGCAGCGCCGCGAGCTATGCGGACGTGACTTCCGAGCAGAATCAGGAAGCCATTGAGGTGCTCAAGGCCGTTGACATCATGGTCGGCGACGAGAAGGGTAACTTCAATCCTGAGGCCAAGGTCACCCGTAACGAGATGGCCGTTGTCATGTCCAACCTGATGGCTTACAACGTGGCCAGCTACAAGGACACCAGCCCCTTCACCGACGTGCCCGAGTGGGCTGAGCCCTATGTGGCCGCCTGCTACACCAACGGCATCACCAGCGGCTACGACGCCAAGACCTACGGCGGCAGCGACACTGTCACCACCGGTCAGGCTGCCCTGATGCTGCTGAAGGCTCTGGGCTACTTCCAGTACAGCGCCGACTTCGGCTCTGACTGGCTGGTTGAGACCACCAAGAACGGCAGCACTGCTGGCCTGTTCGACGGCGTTGCCACCGGCGCCAAGGAGGCCCTGACCCGCAACGACGTGGCTCAGATGGTCCTGAACGCCCTGGAGGCTGATCTGGTCAAGGCCGAGAAGAACGGCAGCGACGTGCAGGTGGGTGACATCGTCATCTCCGGCGGCAAGGCTACCTATGATTCCCGCACCGGCACCGACAGCAAGTACGCCAAGATCGACAACACCAAGGTGGACGGCAAGTACACCATCCAGCTGGGTGAGGATCTGTACGACGGCGACCTGGTCAAGGCCGACGGCGCGGACGACGACTTCGGCCGTCCTTCCGTGAAGTGGACCTATGAGAACAAGGAGATCGGCACCTACGCTGACGACGCTGACGCTGTTTACACCGCCACCGTCGAGAAGCAGGACCTGTACGATCTGGTGGGCAGCGACGTCTACAACGACCTGAAGAACGGCGACGCCGACTTCACCGTGGTCGTGGACGGCGTGGCTCAGAAGGTGAATCTGAGCGACTACATCGTCAAGAACAACGACGATGACGCCGGCAAGGATGTCATCAAGAAGGGCGCCACCACCGAGGTGTTCATCGACGATGACTCCAACGACGTGGTCATCGCTGTCATCAACTCCTATGTGGCTCAGGTTGACGGCGACTACGACAAGAACGACGAGGAGCTGGAGCTGGACATTCTGGACGAGGCCTTCGTGGACGTCAAGGATACCACTCTGTCCTCCGATGACTTTGATTACCTGGACAGCTACTCCGATGAGGACTATGTCCTGATCACTGTGGCCAACAAGGAGATCAAGACCATCGACCTGGCTGAGACCGTCGAGGGCAAGGTGACCGCTTACACTGAGAAGAAGAATGTCACCGTGGACGGCACCAAGTACGAGTACTCCAAGAACTACACTGACGCCGTGAAGGACGACAGCAATCTGTCCTACGACCTGAACGACGCCTACACCCTGGTTCTGGACGCCAACGGCTATGTGATCTACACCGACGGCACTGCCGGCCACAACGACTATGTCTATGTGGCTGAGATTGCTCCTACCGGTGGCGCGAAGGCCGACCTGGAGGCCGACGCCTACTTCATCGACGGCACCAACAAGGTTGTTGTGGTGGACAACGATGATGAGATCAAGGACAATACCTCGTTTGAGAACAAGTGGTACTCCTACAACGAGAAGAGCAACGGCAAGTACGAGCTGGAGGCGATCACTGGCGAGAAGAACGAGACTTACACCGTGAGCGCTGATAACCAGAAGATCGTTGAGAATGGCAAGAGCTCCATCTATACTGGTAGCACTGCCGCCAAGGCCAACAACGACACCATCTTCGTGGTGAACGACGATGACGATGTGACTGCTTACACCGGCATCAAGAATGTCCCCGACATCACCTCCAAGACTGCTGATGTGACTGTGGCTGTGGTGAATGACGGTGCCTACGCCGACGTGGTCTACATCTACTCTGCTGATATGTCCATCTCCGGCGACAGCGGCGACCGTGTCTACCTCCTGGAGGAGAGCCCCAACGCCAGCGTTGACAAGGATGACAACAAGTACTATGAGTACGACGCCATCGTGAACGGCGAGATCACCACCGTCAAGGCTACCGATAAGAATCTGAAGATCGGCCTGTACCAGAACGTCTCCTATGACGAGAACGGCTACATGGACGACCAGGATCTGGTGAAGGACGCCAGCGATGATGACTTCAAGGTCTACACTGGCATCAAGACCATCTCCTACAAGAGCGGCGTGCTGAGCCTGGGCAGCAACGATGTGGTCCTGGCCGACAGCTACAAGATCTTCGTCAACGATGACGGCGACGGCAAGACCACCACTCCCAGCAGCCTGGCTAAGAACTTCGGCGTGGACGGCACCTACTCTGAGAACGTCTTCGTGTTCGAGGATGACAACGACGAGGCCGTTGAGGTCTATGTCTACAAGATCAAGGACGCCGACAAGAACGATGCCGATAAGGTTGACGCCAAGATCGACCATGTTCAGATGTGGGCTGACGGTGGCTTCAACATCGTCATGAACCAGAAGGCCGAGCAGGATACTAACTTCACCGTGGAGCTGCAGCAGCGCGTGGACGGCAAGTACGTCTCCGCTGGCACCAAGAAGGTGACCCTGAAGAAGGATGCCACCACTGTGAGCGATGACGGCGATAAGTTCCTGCTGGATACCGGCAGCGTTTACAAGGTCGTTGTGAACGGCGTCGAGTCCAACGAGGTCAAGGGTGCGTAATTCCTGACGGTTTTACAGATCTCTTAAAATCCAATCAGTGCGGCCCCTCCCGTATGGGAGGGGCCCTCTGATTTTATTTCCAGGCCAAATAGTAGTAATTGGCCTCCTTCTGATTGCTGATGGTGTGCCTGCTATTGTTATAGTAGACCCGGAAGCCCTTGGATTCGATGGTCAAAATATAATCGGTCCCATAGCTGGTTTGCAGGCATACCGGCTTCCCCGGCAGGGCCAGGCCACCGTAGTAGTCATCGGTATACGGACGGGCGGAGTAGCCCTCCTCCCGCATCACCAGCAGGGCCTTGGGCTGGAAGCCCAGGGAAATCAGGCGGCTTTCCGCCCCGTCTCCGGTGTA
>ERZ791886.1178-NODE-1178-length-13676-cov-1.982674_pt1 | contig 13676 bp, 10 predicted proteins | sample MGYA00510158_ERZ791886 | MGnify/ENA primary metagenome ERZ791886 (study PRJEB30046, sample SAMN00792063) | human gut metagenome | study: EMG produced TPA metagenomics assembly of the A metagenome-wide association study of gut microbiota in type 2... | reverse complement strand
TTTCAGATTGGTATACAGGAGAGAATTTATACTTTCCCGTATCTGCGACCCATTCTTTGGCTAAGCCATATGAGTCAGCTGAAATAGGCGACTACTATTTTCTCTATTCCCTATCCCTTGTTGAAAATGGTACTGTTATAGGGGGAACAACAAGATATGGCTATAAACCAGAGGATGTATTTTTTCTGAAAAATGTATCTGATACAGCTGAATTTCCATATTACTATTACGCACGTATTCAGCTAATCCAAAAATCCGCAGACAAAGATAAACTTATAAAAACATATTATAAAACTTTTTATGCTGTTATTAATCCCGGGGCACCAGTAGTCAACCCCGTTGTTACTGCAACATCACCTGATAGAATGCCTGACATATCATTATCAAACGGTGATACTGAAGGGAAAATTTCTTGGGCTGATACTGAACTAAAGGAAGGAACAAACAAATATACTTGGGATTTTACTCCTGACAGTGAAAATTATAATAAATCGAGCGGAACAATAGAGCTTACTGTTACTGATGGTAAATTACAGACCTTTGAAGTGTCCTTTGACAGCTGTGGAGGTACGAGTATAAATCCTATAAATATTATGTATGGAAATTATATTACAACAATAACTAATCCTGAAAAGGCTGGATATAAATTTTCAGGCTGGTACAAAGACAGCCTTTATAAAAATATTTGGGAGTTTGATAAAGACACTGTAACCAGCAATATTACCTTATACGCCATGTGGTCTCCTATTGCTGAAACCATTATAGATAGAATAGAAAATGTCAACGAGGACAATGTCTTTGATATTAAAAAAGAATATGACAGTCTGGATATGGAGGAGAAATCTAAAATCAGTGACGAAGATCTGCTTCCTCTCCTTAGTGAACTCGAAAATAATCCAAATATAAAGGTTGACACATCAGGTATTGAATTATCACATAAAGATGAGCTTCTTCTTCTGAATTCAATATCCTCAAACGATTCTGAGCTTATCAAGGACGGCGCTGAGTGCATAGTAAAAGTCAAAGTTACCGGCAGTGAGTTGTCAGAGGATGAGCTGTCAGCTGCAGAAGCCATTATTGGTGAATATTCCATTGGTTCAGTCATGGACGTAAGTATAACAAAGCATATTGTACAGGGAGATAATATAAATGAGGAGAATATATATAAGCTTGAAAGGCCAATTCGACTTGTTTTCGATATACCAGAATATTTATATTCAGTAGACAGGACTTTCGCTGTTATGCGTCACCATAGCACTGAAAACGGTGTAACCTGTGATATTTTGTATGATATAGATAACAACAGTAAAACCGTAACGGTAAGTACCGACACATTTTCTTCATATTCGATTATCTATAATGAAAAGGAAAAAAACAACGTTAGTAAAAGCAGTTCGTTTTCCCTTGAAAATAAGCCTAATATTATAGAACCAAATGTTACTGTTGAAGACATAAATGAAAGTCATCTCTGTACCGCATTTAACGATATTAATGGCCATTGGGGGCACAGTGCCATATGCTATGTAATCGAAAATGGACTTTTTTCGGGAATAAGCAGCAGCACATTCAGCCCTGATGACAATATGACAAGAGCAATGATGTGGTCAATACTATATCGTTTGAACGGCGGAAAAGATATAGGAGAAATATGGTATGAACCGGCAAGAAACTGGGCTATAAAATGTGGGATCTCAGACGGAACTAATCCATCAGATGATATATCACGTGAACAGCTTGTAACTATACTTTTCAGGTACTCAAAATATCCGTCAGTATCTACAGCAATGGAAATTCACAATACATTGAAAGACTTTGAAGATGCGAGCGAGATATCCGAATGGGCAGAAGAGGCAGTAAGCTGGGCTGTTTCAAATAATATTATAACCGGAAAAACGTCAAACACTTTGGCTCCCCAGGATAAAGCAACCCGTGCAGAAACTGCCGCTATATTAATGCATTATTTAACATTATAGTCAGATTTAATAAAAATGCTCCCAAGTTTTTTGGGAGCATTTTTATCATTTAATCGTCCATCAAATCATCGCCGTCTACTTCCTCAACCAGTAAATTAAGATCCAAGTCTATAGCGGCTGCAATTCTGACTGCTGTAGACAGCAAAGGGTCCACTCTGCCAACCTCCATATCAACATAGTGACGTGTACTGATACCACAAAGTTCAGACATAGATTTTTGTGTCAATTTATTGTTCTTTCTATATTTATACAAAATATCCGAAAACCGACTGTTCACTGTCATAATTCATCCTCCCTACGGGTGAACTTTATGCCGTTCAGCACAATTTTATACGAAGTTATCAGAAATTCTTTATTTTGTGCCATAGTTCCCCTCCCTATGGGTGAATTGTATGTCATTAACGTTAATTAAAAAATGAGGACTAGTTCATATTGTCATAATCATCTAAAATATTTCTTAAAAACACTAAACTTTTTTTAGATTATGTTGTGTAATTTTATGCTATTTATACGTTTATTTTTTAATATAGTAAATAATTGTTTAATGATTTTGACTAAAAACATCTCGTCTGTTTATACGTGAAATTTTTACTCAAAAATATTTATTAGTATAATCTTTCTGAGTATAATTTTTCCTCCGGTATATTGTCACCAAAAAATAAAGCCCCTTAAATAGGGGCTTAGCAGTTCAAACCATATACTTTCTAGTCTTTATAACGAATCCGCAAATTTTATATAGTTATAAGTTGTCTGAGCCATTTGTTTATATCCTAAAATACTCGGATGAGTTGTATCAGTTACTATAAGGCTGTAGTCCTGATTGTATTCATCAATAACGGGCTCTATTAATTTAAAGGACATTTTAGGGTCAACACTTAAATACAAAGGTACAAGTACAATTCCCTGCCCTTCCATTGCGCCAAATTCGTTATATACGGCTTCTATAAAATCCAATCTATCATTCTTATATATTTCAGTTGCTTCACTTTCATAAGGCAAGGTCGGCAAATTAATTAGTATTTTTATATCTGAATTAAATTCATGAATACTCTCAATTATACGAGTAAAAGACTTGAGTATTTCACTATGTCCGTTATGTCCTATTAAATTAAGATCATTTATACCCAAATTCAAAACAACCATATCTACATTGTCATATTTATTGGATTCCATATAATATTTAAAATCAAAACTTCCATTGTTTAAAAAAGGATTTGTATAACCATATTTGCTTGATACATTACAGTAATCATAGGCTGACCATCCACCACGGCCTTCGTGCCGGTTGTCTTCATTGCCCCTTGTACCTATTAACGTAATATTTGTATTGTCATCTGAGAACAGCTGCTTAACATAAGCTGTATAATAATTTTCATTAATAAGGCTGTCACCCAAAAATAATACTTTTATATCGCTATTTAAATTACTTTCCACCGGTACTATTTTAACCGTACTTTTAACACCATAGGCTAAGAGTGTTAATTCGTTTTCGTTGAAATCCTCCAGAGAAATGCAATTATTTTTTAATATATTGCCGTCTGTCTCAATATCATTTTTGTTTCCTCCAAAAACAAGGCTGTTTTCAGGATAAAATGGCATTGTTTTGTTTTTGGGAACCGGTATATAATCAGGCAGCACTAAATTCTTTTTCCTAATGCATTCTTCTTTAATTGCTGTATTTTCAGGTTCAAATCCATTTACAATTTTATCGGGAACTTTAGTCTTTGACAAATTTATTTTAATTTTTATAGACACGCCATCTTTATCCTTTAATTCCAGCTCTGTCAGTTTGGACTGCAAGAAGTTTGTTTCATTATATTGCAGCGTTCCCTCATAACAATTATTTTTAGAATCCATTATTTTTACCTTTAATTTTTCACTATCAGGATAAAGCCCTTCAATATAATAAGTTAGGTCATTTTCATCGTTCTGTATATAAACATTTGTTATTCCCTCTAAAAATTTATCCATATCTTCATTTCCAGAAGTATTATTTACAAATACTCCGTCTGAAAGTATTTCCTGCTTATTTTGAGCTAGTCTTAAGGAGCCGTTATCTCTAAAGCCCAAAACCTCTGAGTTGTTCAGCTGTTTCTGTATTTCATCGCTAAACGGAATAAAATCGGATTTAACAGAAGGATATAAAAGTTTAACCGGACGTCCTGAATCAAGCTGTCCCTTCAAATATGCCTTAAGTGAGTCTGCACTGTCAATTCCTCTGACGTTCATGAATCTCATCAGGATTGTTCCTCTCTGCCGACCAAAAGAAACAGCATCATAAATACTGTTTTTCTGTTCATTATCCAGCAGCACATCAAAATGTGTGCTTATTCCATTTTGTATTCTATATTCATCAGGTGCAGTGCAGGAAAAAATCATAGTATTTTTATTCTGATAACCGGGCTGGCTGAACCTTTCCCAGTTTTCACTTCCATCAAAAACAATAACCGATATATTTCTTTCGACACCCCAAAGGCCGTTCTTTTCTATGATTTTATCAGAATATCCGTCTGAAAGCTTATATAGAGGCTCATCTAATTCAACAGCGACAGCACCTTCAACTGTTACAAGCTCTATTGTTCCATTTGCGCCTCCTCCAGTTATTTCAGCTACATTCCAAGGATTAATATTCACACTTTCATTTGCTTTTTTAATTTGTCCACTATCTTCTATGAACCATGCTGCATCACCTGCCAACGCAGTAATCGGTATTTGCAGAACCATCAAAAAAACAGACCAAAATCTCAATATATTCTTATTTGCCAAAAGGCCCACCTCCTCGTTTATAATTAATCATATAGTAAAACTATTGTCAATTCAATTACATTTTTCGGAATATTGAGTTAAAATTAATTTATTATGGATTTTTAATATGCTAAAAGCGTAAAAAATAAAACCCCCGAAATTCGGGGGTTTTAACAATTCTTTTTAAAACAGGGGGCTTTATTAATATGATGAAAAAACAATATTTCCTCTGCCTTCCTCTGATACTTCCACTGTAATTCCTGGTTCTAAGCCCTTTGAATACCCTAATATATAAATTGTATAATATTTTTTGAAGTTCAATTTAATGTCAGGATAGGTATAGGTTTTGTTATCAACTATTACAGACAAAGAAAAATTGCACTTTGTTAATGGAAGGTAATTTGATACTTCCATATAATGTAAATGATAAATAATCGGCACACCATCAATATCTATATTACTCATATTTGAATTTGGTGATAAATTTACAAACCGAATGTAACTTAAGTCTGCTCTTGTTTCTTCCGCACTGGGTCTGTCTGCGATAAGTTCTATTTCCGGTAATTCCATAGTTCCGATAAGGGGTATAGTATAATATGTATTTGCAAAAAGATACACTCTAATGGATATAATTGGTTCATCATATGTGTTATGTTTGTAAGCCTCTAATGTATAAGTGTCTGAACCTTTAATTAAATAATTTGTGAACTGGGCATATTCAAGATTTTCTGCAACACTTTCCCCATTCATATAAACATCTATCCCAGGAGAACCGGGTATTGCATTTAAAAGTCTAACATAAGTATAATTACTAAGGCTTTGTCGGCTATTATAGTAAGACATATTATCATCCCTTTTCATACCTTTATAATTAGCATATCGCTATGCGAAGAATGTGACATACCACAAATGCTATACTTAAAAATATATATCAGCATTTGATGGATGAAAAGGATAAAAAAGTTACCGAAACTATTGATAATTACCTTTCAAATGCTTTCAATGTTTAATATGCAACACCAAATGCAAAACAAAAAAATAAAACCCCCGAATTTCGGAGGTTTTAACAATGCGGTTAACAGGGCTTGAACCTGCACTCTTTCGAACCGGATTCTAAGTCCGGCGCGTCTACCAATTCCGCCATAACCGCAGATTTTACGTTTAGACAACAAAAGCAAGCTATTCGCTTGCCCAAATAACATAAATGCTCGAACATTCCGGATAGCGGAAAATTTATATACGGACATTCACTTTATATATATTATAAAATATACGGCAAAGTCTTTCAAGGACTTTGCCGGAATTTTTATGAACCAGGAGGGATTCGAACCCCCGACCCACGGCTTAGAGGCCGTTGCTCTATCCAACTGAGCTACTGATCCATATTAATTACATACAAAAAGCGGGTGAAGAGAATCGAACTCTCGTGTTCAGCTTGGAAGGCTGACGTTCTACCATTGAACTACACCCGCATATTCAATCAACAATAGATATTATATCTACTATAGCTTAATTTGTCAACAGCTTTTTTGAAAAAAATTAACTTTTTTTACATAAACCCTTTATATCGTTTTAAAGTGTATTTTTATGTTTCATTTCTTTCCTATAGTCTATATGCATATCTATAAAAAGATTAAATTAGCAAAAATAAATTAGTGCATTTTAAAAACCGGGTAAAAACTAACAATTAGCTATTGAAATATTTGTGCTACTGTTATAGAATAACCGTTATCGCAATATTTAAGCATATTTATGGAGGTAATTTTTTAATGAGGCTTGATTTGACAGAAGGCAGTCCATTTAAACTTAAGTTTTCACTGCCAATTTTAATCGGAAATATATTTCAGCAGCTGTATAATATGGCTGACACCATAATAGTCGGGCACACAATATCCTCAGACGCAATGTCCGGTGTCGGCTGTACAGCATCAATCAGTTTTCTTATTCTTGGCCTAGTGTGGGGGCTGACATCAGGGTTTGCAGTAAGAACGAGCCAGTTTTTCGGAGCAAAGGATGAAAGAGGAATAAGAAGAAGCATCGCTGTATCATTTGAGCTGTGCATACTCATGACAATAGTGCTTACTGCAGTTGCGGTACCTCTTACCGGTCCGCTTCTCAGGGCAATGAAAACGCCTGACAATTATTTTGATTACGCATACTATTATCTTGTAACAATCTTTTTCGGTATAGGAGCGACAATACTGTACAACATAGCAGCCAATACCCTTCGTTCTGTTGGTGACAGCAAAACTCCACTTTACTGTCTTGTTTTCTCAGCAGTACTAAATGTCATTCTTGACTTTGTCTGTATTATTGGCCTCAAGATGACTTACATAGGCGCAGGCTTTGCGACGGTAATCAGCCAGCTGCTTTCAGGAATTATTTGTGTGGCATATATGTTTAAGGCTTATCCTTCCCTTAGGCTAAAAAAATCAGACTGGTCCTTTGACTGGAATATGACAGCCGGTCATATATCAGTCGGCCTTCCAATGGCTCTGCAGTATTCAATAACTGCTGTGGGCTGTATTTTCCAGCAGACAGCCCTAAACGGCCTTAATACCGCATTGCCCGGAGTAGTTACAGGATATACTGCCGCAACAAAAATAGATAATATATCTATTCAAACCTTCAATTCGCTTGGAACAGCCTGTGCAACCTATGCTGGCCAAAACTATGGCGCGCAGAAATTCGGAAGAATTAAAGACGGTGTTTTTGCGGCCATGATATTTGCTGTAATTTCATGGGGTATTGCGCTTGTATTCTGCCTCGGCCTTGGGGTACCTCTTACAAGAATGTTTTTAAACGGCTCTACCGGAGAAGCTGCTTCATATTATACAGACATGATAAATTACTCTATGGAATACCTCTTTTATCAGAGCATTTTTTATCTTTGCCTCGCTGTGGTATTTATATACAGAAATACGCTTCAGGGCATCGGCACGTCTGCTGTTACCACAATTGCAGGGGTTACTGAGCTTGCAGGCAGGTCTGTAACGGCCTTTATTCTTGTAAGGTATATTGGGTATGCGGGAGTTTGTTTATCCAATCCTATCGCCTGGATAGCCGCGGACATATTTCTGCTTGCAACTTATTACATAACAATGAAAAAATAAGGCGGGGAGCGTTCATATTCCATAAGGACTCTGCTTGCTAAAAAAGAAAAAGCCGCTTGATAATTCAAGCGGCTTTTATATTACTTATTTCTTAAGTATGCGTACCAATAGGCAGTTCCTACTGAAAATCCTCCGATTAAATTGCCTATAGTGACCGGAATAAGATTTCTAACAAAAAAAGCTGTCCATGTGAGTCCTGCGGTATCGATTTTTGACAAAGCATAGGCAGGGTTTGAAAGCGCCATAATTCCCGCCGGTATGTAATACATATTTGCTACGCAGTGCTCAAACCCGCACAGCACAAACAGCATTATAGGAAAAAACAGTCCAATTATTTTGCCTGAAGTATCCTTAGCGGTAAAGGACATCCAGACAGCAATACATACAAGAAAATTGCATAATATGCCCTTTAACAGCGCAGATGTAAAGCTCATTGTACATTTTGAAACAGCGGTATTAACTGCGCTTACGGCAAAATACCCGCTAAAAAGGGAAAGGGTGCCTGAGTAAACTATTAAGGCGCTTACAATCAGGCCTCCTGCGAGATTGCCCAAATATACAACTACGAGATTTCTTGCCATACCGAAAATTGAAGCTTTCTTTTCAAGCACTGGTATAATAATAAGACAGTTTCCTGTAAACAGTTCGCTCCCCGCCACAAGTACCATTGCCAGCCCCGCTGGGAATATACAGCTTCCTACAAATTTACCAACTGACGCACTTTCGATTGATACAGCCGCACAAGAAGCGCCGACCCCTGCCAAACCAATGAACATTCCTGCAAGCACCGCAAGTACAAACATTTTGCCAATTTTAAGCTTTGTTTTTGAAGCACCGATTTCTACATAGTTTTTTGCAACCTCTCCAGGCGAATACATAATTTTCCTCCTAATTTCCTAATAAATGCCATAATAACAACTGAATTATTATATATCGCTATTAATGCAGAGGTCAACCATGTTTGTGATTAAATGCAATCCATAAAAATAAACCGCCCCTTAAGGAGCGGCCGATTATTATGCCTTTAAAAAACCTTCTATTATTTTAGACTCGGCTTCCTCCTCGGTAAGTCCCAAAGTACGCAGCTTGGTTATCTGCTCTCCTGCTATTTTGCCAATAGCGGCCTCATGTATAAGTGAAGCATCAATATCACCCGCATAAAGCTCGGGAGCAGCGTTTACCCTTCCGTTTCCTACAAGGATAGCGTCACATTCCGAATGTCCTGTGCATCTGCAGTTCCCCTTAATAACTGAATGGTATTCCTGATAAGAGTCCCCCTTAGCCACTGAACGTGATATAAGGTCAACTCCTGAGTCTTCACCCTCCATTGTAACCTCAAAATCTGTTTTAGCAGTTTCATTACCGTCCGTCATTAAACGCTCTCTGATAATAAGCTTTGACCTTGCGCCAAGCTTTGCCCTTGTAGTCCTTGTTGTCTTATCTACACCCGATATTTGTACCGTATCCATCTCAAGGGTCGAATCCTCTGCCAGTTCTGCGTCCGTAACTGGGTCTATCTTTTTTATGCCTGTGCCCGTTCCTGTCCCAATATGTTTTTCTTTGTAAAGAACTCTTGAACCTTTTTCAAGGAAGAAACGGTGTATTCCATTATGTCTGGCTTCTTCTTCAGTATCCGTATGAACTCCGCAGCCCGCAACAATAGTTACGTCGGCGCATTCGCCTACAAAAAAATCATTATATACAAGGTCATCAACATTTCCATGTGTAACACACGCTGGTATATAGACAGTTTCACCCTTAGTTCCGGCTTTAATATGTATATCCAGCCCAGGTAAATCCTTTTTAGAGTCTATTTGTATATTTTCAGACGACTGTCTTCCTGCACATGCTCCATCCTCTCTTATATTGAAGGCTCCTTTAAAACCGCCCTTCCAGTCGGAAAGAATGCTGAGTAATGACTGTGTAATATTATTCATTTACGCTTACTTCCTTTCTGTCCTTGCCGAGAGGGCATTTTTCTCCCTTTTCCCCCGAGAGAAGCACCGGAAGTATTTCATCCCTGGATCCTTCGGTTCGGATTTTTCCATCGGCTACAACGACTATTTTGTCAGCTATTTCAAGTATACGCTCCTGATGTGAAATAATGAGCAGTGCCTCTCCATGCTTGCTTTTGATTCTCTGGAAGGCGTCTATCAGTCCAGAAAAGCTCCAAAGGTCTATTCCGGCCTCCGGCTCATCAAAAACTAAAACCTTAATATTTTTTCTGGCAAGTACGGACGCAATTTCTATTCTTTTGCTCTCTCCGCCTGAAAGGCTTGCGTCAACCTCTCTGTCGATGTAGTCCCTTGCGCAAAGCCCTACCTCGCCGAGAATATCGCACATGCCGTTTTCCGGCAGTTTTCCTCCCGCAGCAAGTTCAAGCAAATCACGCACAGCTATACCTTTAAATCTTACCGGCTGCTGAAATGCGTACACGATACCGTTTTGCGCTCTTTTTGTTATATCCCAATCAGTAATATCCTCGCCATTTAAAAGTATCTGCCCAGATGTAGGTTTTTCAAGGCCCGCTATGAGCTTTGCAAGTGACGTCTTGCCGCCCCCGTTGGGTCCGGTAATAACCGTAAGCTTTCCGTCCGGTACAGTAAGGCTTATATCCTTCAAGATTTCTCCGCCGTCAGGAAGGTTCCATCTTATATTTTTAAGTTCCAGCATGTTAAAACCTCCTTGCCTTTTTATCAAACAAAGGCATGCTATAAATTCATTTGTAATGCTAATTTATTGTAAGCCGTAGCTGTCTCTTTGTCAATCCCTATTAAACTAATAGGATATGATTTTTTAAAAAAACGGGCAAAAGCCCGTTTTATAGTTTATTAAAATCAGCAGGTAGCTCCTCCTGTTATGTTAATTCCAAGAATTTCAGGTTTTCTCTCAAGAATTGCGTCTCCGAGAATTTCTGCCTCAGCCAAATCAAAGCCGACCCTTTCAATCGTATCGGAAAGCCTTTCACCAGGGATACCCTGTTCACGGAAGAACAGTATTGTTTTCTCAATAGCGGAAAGCACCTCTGCCTCAGATGTGAATATCCTGTTTAAAGCCCTGCCGTGAGCCCATTTTTTGCCCCAGCGTCCGCCAACCATAATCTTGTAGCCATATCCGCCGTCTTCAATTGCATCAAATGGACATTTATTAACACAGCGTCCGCAATGGTTGCACATGCTTTCATCAATTTCTATTATGCCATCCTTCATTTTAGCTACTTTTATCGGACAGGTATCTTCTATGACGCATTTATTGCAGCCTCTGCATTTATCTCTGTTGATAACAGGCATACGCTGCCCTATAATTCCTAAATCATTCAGGTCAGGCTTAACACAGTTATTCGGACAGCCTCCTACCGCAATTTTAAACTTATGCGGAAGGCTTACCTGTCTGTATCCCTTATAAAATTGCTGATGTATAATTTCTGAAAGTCTGTATGTATCGCAAAGGCCGTACTGGCATGTGGTACCCTTGCATGAAACTACAGGACGTACCTTTGAACCGGTTCCTCCAGTCTCAAGTCCTCCTTCTGCAAGGAAAGCTATTAACGGCTCTACATTCTCATATGGAATGCCAATTATCTCAACCGTAAGCCTTGTTGTCATTGTAAGCTCACCATTGCCGAATTTTGCGGCAGCCTCTGCAATTCTTGCGTTTTCCGCTGCTGTTATTTTTCCGTTTCTGGTAATAACCCTTGCACTGAAATTATTTGTGCCTTTATTATGAAGGAAGCCAAGTCCCTTTAATCTTTTAATTTCTTCCGCTGAAATGGATGCGTCCTTTTTCTCAGCCTTTATTTTTCCGTCGGCAATAAGATATTCTTCCAAAATCTCAGCCGCTTTTTCAATTGTATACAGACATCTTGTTTCCGGTGTTTTATATTTTTTTGACAATTCTGAACACTCAAGTGAGCCAAGAACAGATATAAATCTTCTCTGGATTTCTGAGCAGCGAGCCCTAAAGCCCTCAGTTTCATGTTCTTTTTCATCAATATACATATAGCCAAGCATACCGATTACCCCGGCCAATGCTCCGCAATAGCTTCCGCATCCCACACCGCCTGCAAATCCGCTTATAAACTTCATGCTTCCTTCCGGAATATTAAGACCATAAGCATCGTTGGCAATTTTTACAATCGCCTCACCACAGTTATAGTTGTTTACAAGATACGCGTCATACACTTTTTCCTTTAGCATTAAATAATACCTCCTGTCCGATTCTAAGACGATGACAGCAATTGGGCTCATTGACACATTCCGGCTTTATACCGGAGCAGACCATGACGTCCCCTCCCTCAATAAGTATTCCCCTGCCCATAACAAGCGCTTCAGCTATTTTTTTCCTTACACTTTCATACATACGTGTAACGGTGGTACGGGATACATTCATTCTTTCAGCACATTTCTCCTGAGAAAATCCCATATAGTCAAGAAGGCGCATAACTTCATATTCATCAACGGTCAGCACTACGTTTCCGTTTATGCCGTTTTCCGGATAAAATCTTGTGTGCTCGGGCATAGAGCAAATATTTCTGCACTTTTGAGGTCTGGCCACTGTAATCACTCCCTATACAAAAAGGTACCACTATTTCGAACATATGTCAATAATCATTTTGAACATATGTTCAACTCTTTAGCTTAAAAGGAAGTCTATATCAGTCTTTAAGCCTTCCGTCTGTTGTAACTGTGCATACCTGCCACGGGATAAACTTACCGCTTTCTTTTAGCGCAGTAACCGCGGCGTGTTCAAGTCCTCCGCAGCACGGAACCTCCATGCGAACAACTGTCACGCTCTGGATATCATTATTGCGGATGATCTCCGTGAGCTTCTCGGAATAGTCTACGGAATCCAGCTTCGGACATCCGATCAGTGTCACATGTCCGTCAATGAAATCGTTGTGGAAGTTTCCGTATGCGTAAGCGGTGCAATCCGCGGCAACGAGAAGCTTCGCACCGTCAAAGTACGGGGCGCGGACCGGGACGAGCTTGATCTGAACCGGCCACTGGGATAGTCTGCTCTCCATGGAGACAGGTGCAGTGTGTCCCGGAATCGCTGCGTTGTTAGATGCAGGCGCGGAGGCATGTGTGATCGTGCGGCTCATGCTTCCCGGGCATCCTGTAAATTCCGGCTTCGGGGACGGTGCCTCTGTCGGCATGAGGGAAGCAGCTTTTCTTGCCGCCATGTGTGCCAGAACCGCCTCATGGTCATAAGCGGCAGCCTCGCGCTCCTCAAAGCTGATGGCGTCCGCCGGACAGGCCGGAAGACAGTTTCCAAGGCCGTCACAGTAATCGTCGCGGATCAGCTTCGCCTTTCCGTCGATCATCGCGATTGCGCCTTCCTGACAGGCCGCTGCGCATGCTCCGCAGCCGTTGCATTTTTCTTCATCAATTTTTACGATCGTTCTTTTCAATTTAAGTTCCCCTTTCAAAATGTGTAAATATTGTCTCAGCAATTTCTATTGCGGTGTATTTGCTGCCACGAATCCGGAAAAAGCGGATCGTGGCAGATTTTGTAAGTGTCATGTATTGACTTTTGTATCGTCAATATACTACAATGATGACAAAAAGTATGTTGTATTTCCAACGAAAAATCCGCAATGTGGTACATTCAGATATGAAAACAGGAAAGTGCAAAAGACTGCCCGTTATGGATGAAGGAAACAGGAAAGTGCAAATGGCCGCCCGTGTCAGGTGGAAGAAAGGAAATCGATGATCCACAAAGAAGAAATTCCGGATTCCATGCTCTTTGCCGGAATCCACCCAGAAGAAAAGGAGAGTATCTTAAAATGTCTTTCCGCAGTAGAAAAAAAGTACGAAAAAGGGGATATTATTTTCCTCGCAGGAAC
>ERZ791886.1171-NODE-1171-length-13780-cov-1.908707_pt1 | contig 13780 bp, 10 predicted proteins | sample MGYA00510158_ERZ791886 | MGnify/ENA primary metagenome ERZ791886 (study PRJEB30046, sample SAMN00792063) | human gut metagenome | study: EMG produced TPA metagenomics assembly of the A metagenome-wide association study of gut microbiota in type 2... | reverse complement strand
TTTTAACAGACTGTCCCCATACAATAAATCCTGCAATAATTACAATTATAATGATCACTGTTGCTTTTTTATTTTTTAACCGGTTATATACAAATAGTGCTAGCAAAATACTTATTAATTTCAAAACTCGAACAACTATGCCAAGACTATTAATAATCTCATAGTTATAGTTTAAGCAAGAAATTATTCCAAAAATTAAAACAAATAAATTATAAAAGAAATATATCCCTAAACCATAAATAATTAAAAGTGAAACTCTTTCAAAATTAATAAGACGACCATTATATTCAATCATTGTAACGCCTTGTTCTTGAAGTTTATCGAGCAGAACTTCATGGTATTTTGTTACAATATTAGCAAAACCATAATTCATTTCAATTCTATTATTATCATAAATAACTTTTTTTATCTCGCGATACTCCAAGGTTCCCAAATGATCAACTAACCCTTGTTCACCAATTTCAACATTGCGACAAATTTGTCCTTTTTTATTAAGAATAAAAACCACGATCGCAACAATCAAACATGTCATATAATTAAAAATATGTTTAAACCAAATCAATGCAAAAGCTGCTCCAAACAGCATCATAATAATGAAAAATAGACTAATTATGATTTTAGCAATATTCTTTTTCACATATTTTACTTCCATACTTAATTACCTCAAATTAAATATGGCAAAAATACTGTTGCCAATCCTAAGAAAAAGAAAAATCCCAATACATCAGTTACAGTTGTGACGAAAACTCCGCTTGCTAGAGCTGGATCAATATGAAATTTTTCCAAAATAACCGGAATAAAATAACCCGCAATATTTGCTAAAATCATATTTAAAAACATGGCTAATCCCGTTACTAAACCAAAAACTGGATTTCCTTCAAATAACATTGAGCCTAACGCAACTATAATTCCTATTATCACACCACTGCAAAAACCAACAGCTACTTCTTTTAACATGATCCAGGTTGCATTCTCTTTACTCATTTCACCTAATGAAAGCCCTCGTACAACGATTGTTAAAGACTGAGTTCCTGCATTACCGCCCATTCCTGTAACTATTGGCATAACAGTTGCAAGTGTAACTACTTGAGCAATCGTTCCTTCAAAAAAGCTAACCACGGAAGCCGCCATTACTGCCGTAAATAAATTAACAATCAACCAGGGAATCCGACTCTTGACCGATTCTCCAACAGATGAATCTAGTCTTTCTTCAGAATTTACTCCCCCTAATAAATTAATATCTTCTGTACTTTCTTCTTGAATAATATCAATAATATCGTCAAACTCGATAACTCCTAATAAATGGTCCATTTCATCAACTACCGGCATCATGATAAATCCATATTTTTGAAATTTTTTTGCTACTTCTTCCTGATCTTCATTATATAATACAGTTTTTACATTTGTATTAGTAATATCCAGCATAGCTGTATCAAACGAGCTAGTAACAATATCTCGTAAAGATACAACACCCTTTAAAATATTTTGTGGATCAACTACATAAAGATAATAAGTTGTATCTTCTTCGGTGTTTTCTTGAAGAAATTTTAAAGTTTTTTCAACGGTATTGCGCGCACGAATACTAATATATTCCGTCGTCATGATCCCACCGGCCGTATCAGGATCAAACGTTAACAGTCGCTCAACATCTTCTTTATCTTCTTTGTCCATCTTATCTAAGATAGCCTGTTTTTCATCTTCTTCAAGTTCACCGATCAAATCAGTGATTTCATCATTAGACATTTCATCTAAGATTTCTTTTTGTTTAGCATCTGAAAATAATTTCAGTAAATCATACTGATCATCTTCCTCTTCAATAATGCTGGCAACAACATCATTAGGAAGATTGTCCATTAATGCTTTAATACTATCCTCGTCTTCATGAAGAATATCTAAAATATCAGCCGGATGAATATTAGTTATTACTTTTTTTATTGTTTCTGGCGTTCCATTTAAAAGAATATCCTTCAGCTCATCGCTGGTAATTGTATCGATCATAAGTTTCCTCCTTTATTGGGGATTAGATACCTGATCTTAGTGGTAAATGATCCTCTAGACTATCGCAACACTGGGGTACAGGCTCGACTTTCATTTTTTACCACCTTCTTTCTCCAAGTCATTTTAACACAATTATGCGATTATAGGGGACTTTTTGAATAAAATTAAATAGTAATTTAAGATTCTGAAATTCTTTTTCTTTTTGCTGAACTAAAAAGAAAAAGAGCCGATTGTAGTGACCGCCTAAAGTTACCCTAACTTTTTAGGACACTACAAATATCATTGCTCTTAAATAAAAATGACAGATTATTTAGTTAATTGTATTTTAAAAGGTGCAATAGGTAAATTATTTTCTCCAAAAATGCTTATCTTACAATAATTTTGATATCCATAACTAATTGTTCTAACTTGGGCAGGTCGCTCAACCAGCAGTTTATTTTCTTTAATTATCCCAACTGTCTCAACTTGATGATCTGGTAATTCTAAAATAAAATTATTAATACCTCTACTGTGTAATTTTTGATCAAACTCAATTATAATTTTAGAATTATTTTCAATATTTATTATCTTCGGAGAATGCCCATTAAATTGATTATCATAAAAAAGTTCTTTGATTCGCCAAAAAATACGATGACCGACTGTTTTTTTATTTTGGGGATGGATATTAAATTCTTCCCCGCAATTCATTGTTACAACTAAATAGCAAGCAGGTACTTCTCTACAAACCTGCTGCTGGGCATCTCTTAAAATAGGCCAGTTATCATTCTTATCATCATCATATTCAGGTAATTGCACAATAATAAAGGGAATTTGAGCTTTCATATCTTCACGCCAATTTTCAATCACCAGTTGTAGCAATTGATGATATAAATAAGCATTTTTAGTATCCTCTTCCCCTTGATACCAAATAACTGCCTTACCACTATATTGACAGATTTTTTTAAACATCGTGTAATATAGTCCTGCCGGACGACAAAAATCTTTTTTCCCCCGCGGTCCCGGCCATGGTGTATGTCCAACATCTTTTTTTAACTGGCTCATATTACGTTCTGGATAAGTTTGCTGATATAATGCCACTTTTTGCTGGTACTGCTTAACACGCTCTTTATATTTAGCTATTTCTAAATCTTCTTGTGCTTCTGTTTGATTCATGATTGCTTGATAATATTCATCATAGTATACTTTTTTGATTTCTTGATTTTTTTGAAGATATGTTTCATTTATCCAGCAAGAACCTGATGTACCACCTTTATTAACTGCAATTAATCCGATTGGGATGTCTATATCATGACGCAAATAATAAGCAAGATAATAACCGATTGCTGAAAAATCATTAATCGTTTGATTATCACATATTTGCCAGCCTTGATTTCTAATGGGCGGTATTTTGATATTTTCATCCTCATATTCAATTTGTGGAACTTCATAATACCTTAAATATCGATCATAGCATACTTCCTGATCAACTTTTACTGAATCACAATCTTTAAATTTAAATTCAATATTAGATTGACCTGCTAAAAAATAAACATCTCCAATTAAAATATTTGATAACGTAATAGTTTCTAATCCAGTTGAAACTGTTAATGTTTCATCCGTACTTATTTCTAGCGCCGGCAGCGTAATCAACCAATTATTATTTATTATTGTTGTTGTTGCGGTTTGTCCTTGAATAGTAATAGTTACTTGTTGATTTGTTTCACCGGTTCCAAAAATATTTATTTCTTTGCCATGTTGCAAAACCATTCTCGATGTAAAGATTTCAGCTAATCTTAGTTTCATTTTTTCTGCCTCTTAATAAACTTACTCTTTTTGTCTCCACCGCTTCTAATTTCTCGGTTTCAGTCATTTTATCTAATTCCATTTTATCAGCTATTTTAACAAATGGGTAATATATTGCCATTGATATAACTAGATTTATTAGTTGCACTAACCCGCCTGCAATTGTTCCAGTAAACAAAATTCCCGAAATAATCGGTGGTACTGTCCAAGGAACATTATTACATACTACTGGGATAAAACCAATCTTAGTAAAAAATACCGCAATATAGAAACACAATGGTTGCACAATAATAAAGGGAATAAAATAGATTGGATTTAAAATGATTGGTAATCCAAATGTAATCGGTTCACTAATATTAAAAATTGCTGGAGCTAAAGCCACTTTGGTAATCTTTTTATTTTGTTTTAGTTTTGAGAAAAATAATATCGATAATACTGGTGCTAAAGCAAATGTTCCCGCTGCAATAGTTGAATTCATAAACATCGTTGTATATAAATGTTTAGCAACACCTAAAACATTTTCGTTTCCAGCAATATCCCAGGTCATTCCAAAAATTGCTCCCCAAATAGCAGTTGGATGAATTCCCAGCCACTGGAATAATGGCCATGTAATTTGGGAAACTAGAGCAAACGCTGCGGTTTTAGATATTGCTAAAGCTGGTGCTTGAAGCGTTGTTAAAATAAACTCCGGTAATGATTCACCAGCAAAAGTATTACTAATAACGGTTGCAATAATAAAGACAAATAATGTCAACATCCCCGGCACTAAAGATTCAAAACTCTGAGCTACAGCTGGAGGTACCGAATCCGGCATCTTTATTGAAATATTTAACTTAGATAATTTATTAAATATAAATGTAGCACTACCTGCAACAATCAGTCCAAAAAAGATTCCTTGTTGACCTAAAAAATTCGAATTAATAATTCCATTAATATCGACCTCAATTCCCTTAGCACTTGTATAATTAAAATCCCAAGGCAAACAAATAAAAAATGCTGCTAAAGCATACATCACTGAAACCATATGCTCACGATTATCACTAAAATATTTTCTTGAGACATTATATGAAAAAATCACCACAATCAACAGAGCGTTGATCGACATAGCCCCTTTACTAAAAAAATTAAAAATATTTTGTCCTTGTACTAGCATTTGAGCAAATCCTGACGCTAAGAACTCTTTCTCACTTCCAAAGATCATCTCCCCTAGACCAAGTCCAGATGAACCAAAAATAATCCCATTGGGATCAATAAATACAGAACTGATCATAATTGCAAATCCAGCAATTAATGTCAGTGAAGCAACCAATACAAAAGAATCCCTCAATACATTTAAAAAGCGATTTCCTGATACTTTACAGATCAGTGCAGTAAATTTATCTTTCATTTTTCTCTCCTTTTTTGTTTTAGACATCTCCGGATAATGTCCAAAAGCCCTCTTGTGTAAAAGCGTTTACATTGCAATTATATCACTGTTGAGAAATTTATCAATATTATTTTTTGTTATGAGAATTTTCTCTATTGTAATTAATTTGGTTTATCGATATAATTATAAATAAGAAAAAGAGGTATTAATATGGACTTTAAAAAAACAGTTGCCATTCATTATACTGAGTTTACACCTAGTGAACGTAAAATTTGTGCTCGTATCTTAGAAGATCCTCAAATCGTTAATAACTCCATTGTTGTTTTAGGCGACCTTTGTGAAACTTCTAAGTCTGCAATCCTACGTTTCTATCAAAAGCTTGGATACCGTGGATACTCAGAATTCAAATATTCTGTTGAAGAAAGTTTTAAAAATAACGATGAAAAAAAACTCAGCAACGAATCATTACTGAGTCAGATTTCTCAAGAATACAGTAATACGATTTTAGAACTTGGTGCTCTAGATTATGATCATCAACTAAAAGAACTAGCATCATTGATTGACAAATATCCACATGTCTTATCAATTGGGATCAACAATACCTATTTTGCTGCTAGTCAGTTAGAATATTCTTTATACTCTCATAATCGCTTTATTCAAAGTGTACGCGAGGATATTCAGCTTACCTATCTAATTAACTCTATTAATCAAGATTATCTTTGTATTATCTATAGTGTTTCTGGTTCTACTTATACTTATGAAAACTTTATTAAAGAAGCTTCTGCTAAAGGTGCAAAAATAGTTTTAATCACGATTGATGGTAATTCTGAATTATTACCTCTAGTTGATTTAGCATTTGTTTTACCTTCGATTTCCTTACCAATTAGCAGTATCGATTCTATTATTCAAATTGATAATCGTATTATGTTATATTATTTTTCTGAAATTATCTCCTATTACTATGGATTAAATACACAAAATTAAAAATGCTATGATAACATAGCATTTTTAATTTATATCAACTTATTCGTAATTTCTTCTTCACTTTGAGGACGCCCAAACAAGAATCCTTGAATATAATCTAATTCCATCGGTTCAACAACATTAAATTCCTCTTCTGTTTCAATTCCTTCCAACAATACCTCAATATCAACATCGTGGCAAATTTGAGCAATAAAACGAATAAAAGTTTTATCAAATTTACTAATCTTAATATCACGTACAAACGTTTGGTCAATCTTGACAATATCAGCAGGAACAGTCTTTAAAATTTCCAATGAGGCATACCCCGTTCCAAAATCATCCATTGCAATTTTAAATCCCAATTCGCGAAGCTGCTCAAAAATTGTTCTTAGTAAATCCATGTTCCTAACCATATAGCTCTCTGTTAATTCTAAGACAATATTTTTAGGTGCCAGCTTTTCTTTTTTCAGAACCTTTTTTACATCTTTCACAAAATCACTATTTAACATCTGAAGCGCAGATACATTAATACTAACAGAAAATTCAGGATCATATACGACCCACTTCGAACAAGCCTGAATTGCTTTCTTTATAACCCATAGACCAACTGGGATAATTAGCCCGCTCTCTTCAAGAATGGGAATAAATTCAACTGGTGATACTTTTCCTAATTCTTGACACTGCCATCTTAACAATGCCTCAACTCCTTTGATTTGTTTACTACTCACCTCAACTTGGGGCTGATAATTTAACTCGAAGCCACGATAATCATCACTTACACTTTCACGAATATATTTTAAAATTTCTAATGAACGCATCTTATGCTCAAGGATGTAGTTTGAAAAGAAAGTTAATTTATTTTTTCCATTATCCTTGGCATATTGTAATGAATAATCAGCATATTTATTTAGTTCATTATATGTTAACCCATCTTTAGGATAAATTGCACATCCAGCTGAAATTTGAATCGGACATTTATAACGTTTTAATAGTTGTTCATGCAATAATTGTTTCTGTATCTCATTATATAATTTAGTAATTTCCAATTCGGTACTATTTTCAATCAACAGCCCCATTTGATCGCTATCCAATTTATAAATACTAGTATTACCTGGCAAAACTGCCTGAGTCAATTGGGCTACTGTTTTAATAATAAAATCCCCAAATGAACGGTCATATATTTCGTTAATATTTTTAAAGTCATCAATATCAATAACCATAATTCCAAGATTATCGATTGCTTTATCTTTAGTCTTAAGCTCAAAAGCTTTCGCAAATTCTTGACGATTATATAAATGAGTTAGGGGATCAATTTTATTTTGACGGTCTAACTGTGTCATTATTCCAGCAAATAAATTAGGCTCACCAAATTCATCGCGCATTAACTGTCCACGACATTTTAACCAAATATACTCACCATCACTATTCATCGCTCGAAATTCAACAGAATGATAATCCATCTTATTTTCGCCAATTGCCATATTTGATTTATAAAAACGTTCCCAATCTTGGGGATGTACGATTGCCTTCCAAAATGGTAAAGGATGGTCAATAATTTCTCCTGGTAAATTAAAAACTTTTACTTGGGCTGGTGAATATCTAAAAATACCTGTCTTCATATTACATATGTAAATAAAATCATCGGTACTTTTGATCAAAGCTTCATAAAGTTGTGTTGGATCATATTGAAAACAAGCTACATTAGTAGATCCTACTGAAACATCTTCCAATTCTGCTAACTGAGTTCGACGATATCGCAACTTTTCCTGATACATTTGTTCATCTGCTCTAGTTATCACATCATTAACAGTCAATTTATTAGTTGGTAAAACTGTATACATTCCAAAAGCATATGAAAATCCGTAAGGCTTATTGTATAAAGCTTGCAGCTTTTGTATATTTTTTTGATTCTCAATTAAAAATTTAGCACTATCCTTAGTATTTTTATGCCCAAAAACTAGAACAAATTCATCTCCACCTAATCTAAAGATAAGATCTTCCTTATCAAGATCCTGCTTTACTGCATAAGCAATTTGTTTTAATAAAAAATCTCCTTCTTGATGACCAAAAGAATCATTTACTCTTTTTAAATTATTTATATCTAATAAAGCAATTGTAAAGCTTTCTTTAGCTTTTTTCTTTTTCACCATAAACTCGAGCAGTTTTTCTTTTCCAGCACGACGATTTAATAATCCACATAAGTCATCAATACTAGCCTGGTGACTTAGGATTTCAGAATCAGTAATATCGATTGACTGTTGCATGTGAACAATTTTACCATTTTCCCATTTAATTAAACTATCATAGTTTTCAAAAATACGATTAGTAAGATCACTATTTTCACGCCAGCTAATCGACTGATATAAATTATTAATTTGTTTTAATTTGATAAGTGGACAAAATGGACATGGTCCGCTTTGATTCTTTTGAAGTGTTTTCCAACATATTTTACCTTCTGGATCTTTCAAATTATAAGTTTCTTTCATCTTATTATTCATAAAAATGATTTCATTTGTTTGAATATCTGTAAGATATAAATTAATTTGCATATTATCTACCAGCTGCTTAAAATCATCAAAACCCATTGTTAACACTCCTTTACTCCAAATTTCAACTATCTTTATTATACCATACTAACAATTACTAAAGGTAAAAACTATTTTTAAATTATAAAAAACATTAGTTATCATTAAATATAAAACTTTATCCCCAAAAACTTTGAAGATATTTGCTTTGGACTTAGATAAGAAAATGACGAGTATCACAAATAATGCTATACTTTAAGTACTATTAATAATTTAGAAAGGATAATTTTTATGAAAGAAGATCTAATAATTGAATGGTTTCAATCATGGTTTGATTCCCATTGGAATAATTTTGAAGTGATTTTTGAATCCGATGCTTATTATAGTGAATCTTGGGGTCCTGAATACAAAGGAATCATTGAAATAAAAAAATGGTTCAATGACTGGCACGAACACTTTAAATTAGATAAGTGGGAAATTAAACAATTTATTCACACTAATAAACATTCTATTGTTGAATGGCACTTTAGTTGTATTGACTTAGATGGCGTTCATGAATTTGATGGTATATCTTTGATTGAATGGAGTCCTAATAGTCTTATAAAATCATTAAAAGAATTTGGATCATCACTTCCTAAATATGATCCCTTTGAGCAACTATAATTAACACAGGGAGAGATAATAATGTTTTATAAAATATATCATGATACGATTCCACCGTATCTTTTAGAAATCATGAACACAAATATCTTTACTCGCCTCAAAGATATTGGAATGAATTGTGGAATGGAATATACACAGTTTCAAACATTTAAAAATAGTTTTGGAGTTTCAAGATATGATCATAGTATTGGCGTTTCTTTAATAACTTATCATTTTACTCATGATAAGCATGCTACTGTTGCAGCTCTATTACATGATATAGCCACCCCTGTATTCGCTCATGTTATTGACTTCTTGAATAATGATTATGAAAAACAAGAATCTACTGAAGCTGAAACAAAAAAGATGATTTTTAATAGTCGTGAATTACAAAAAATTTTTCTTAAATACGAGATAGATATTAATCTAATCTATGATTATCATAAATATCCAATTGCCGATAATGAAAGTCCTAAATTATCAGCTGATCGATTAGAATATACTCTTGCAAACGCATATTATTATAATTTTTTATCAGTCGAACAAATTAAGTCAATTTATTACGATTTAATAATTAATGATAAAAAAGATGAAATTATCTTTAAAAGTAAAGATAAAGCAATAATGTTGACAAAAGTAATGTTTCAATGCAGTCGTGTTTACACCTCTGATGAAAATCGATATTGTATGGAATATTTAGCTAATCTATTAAAAACTGCGTTGACAAAAAAGCTTATCACACAAGATGATTTATATACTAATGAAAGTTCTGTCATTAAAAACATCTGCAAAGACAAAGAATTAAGCGATAAATGGGAAGCTTTTTGTCATTTTCATCAAGTTGATATTAGTCATAATAAAAAAGCAGGTTATTATAAAATAAATGCTAAACATCGCTACTTTAATCCTATGATTGGAAATCAGCGAATCATCAACCAGTCTCCCAAATTTAAAAGTGAACTAAACAGTTTTTTAGGAGATCATTTTGATCGTTATGTTAAAGTTACTTAAAATAAGTTATTCTCAAAAAAAACAACTGCTAAATAAAGCAGTTGTTTTTTATTCAATTGGGCGTTGATAAAAACCGCCAAAGAAATTTTCCGTAGGAATAACATTAATTATCGCCTTTTCATCAGATTCATGCATTAATTGAACAATATCTTGAACCTCATAAGCAGATACAACCGTATGAAGTAAACTCATTGGATTTTTACTATAACCACCATAACCATTAACAACTGAAACACCATGACGATAATCTTTAACATATCTTTCAATTATCTGTTCCGGGTGGGTTGTTGTAATCTGCAATGTTACCCGCTTATACCTTTGGTAAAATGATGAGATTGTTTTGGTTGAAATAAACTGGAAGACAATTGAATATCCTGCATATATCCAGCCAAACATATAACCAAAGATACAAAGAATCAAGGCATTGAAAATAAAAACATACTCCCAGATGGATTTACCCATTTTATTAGAAACATATAAAGCAATAAAATCGGTACCAGCTGATGAAGTATTCCCTCTTAATGCAATTACTGTCGACATCCCATAAACAAATCCACCAAAAAAAACATTTAAAATAACATCATTAAATAACGGTGGGAATGTACAAATCCTTAATAAAAAGCTTGTTAAAAAAACTTGGCACAAAGAAGAAATAACAAATTTCTTTCCAATACTTTTAAAACATAAGATTGCTACTGGTACATTTAAAATAATCAGTCCTAAAGAAGTAGAAAAATTAAAGCCATATAATGAAGTAATTCGATCAATTAAAATTGCTACACCAGTAAAACCACTAGATAACAAATTAGCTGGTTCTACAAAAACTTTGATAGCGTATGTTTGCAAAAAAGAAGATGCAATTACTGCTACAATCGTTATTAGATATCGAAACCAGAGTTTGTTTTTCATAATCCTAATTTCACTAATTTTTCAACTAATTCCTTACTAACCATGTCAAAATCATCTTTATGCTCTGCCGGTCCATAGCAATAGTTTACAAATTCTCCACTTGTAGTTGGATCATTTTGCCAATCTTTACATGAAGAATGAATTTGAGCGATTCCTGTATATTCCATGATTGCTTGTCCGTTTGTACTGTTAATTCCACTTCCAGCTAATATTTCTATTTTATCGCCATACTTTGTTTGTAATTTTTTGATTAAATCTTTACCATCAGCGGCTTTAGCTCGTAGTCCGCTCGTAAGCAAGCGATCAATGCCTAAATTAATTAATATCTCAATACTGGCATATGGGTCTTTTACACAATCATAAGCACGGTGGAAAACCGCTTCTTTTTGATAAGACTTTATTAGTGAAACCATTTCCTTGGTTCTTTCAATATCAATTTCATGATTTTTTAATAAAAATCCAAAGGCTATACCATCGGCTCCATTTTCTAATAGATCCTTAGCTTCTATCATCATCTGTTTAAATTCAATATCTGTATAACAAAATCCCGCTCCACGTGGTCGAACCATGCAGATTACCTTTAAGTTTGTAGTATTTTTTGTCAATTTTAATGAACCAATGCTAGGTGTTAGACCACCTAAATGTAAGGCACTATTCAACTCAATTCTTTTTGCTCCACCATAATATGCATTTAGAGCATCTTCATAACTTCCACAACATATTTCAATCACTCTGCATCCCTACTTTCATTTTGCTAGATTATATAAACTTAAGGCGTAAATCTTAGCATTTGTAATAATATCTTCAATTGTCATCCATTCATTAGGTTGGTGACCAATTCCTTTTTGACCAGGAAATGATGGTCCAAAAGGAACAATATTAGGCATCAACTTAGCATATGTCCCACCGGTTGTAGTAACTGGTGTTCCATCATCTCCAGTTACCTTTTCATAAGTATGGACTAATGTCTTTACTAATTTACATTTTAGCGGGAATTTTACAGGATCATAATTTCCCACTAAATTAACTTCAAAATTGCTAACTACCATCTTTATATTATTGACTATTGTTTCCACTGTGACACTCGCTGGATAACTAACACTAAATTGAATACTTGGATCTCCGTCTAATTCTAATTGATAATTTCGAACTTCTAATAATCCAAATTCTTGATCTTGAAAATCAATATTAAACCTTTCGCCATTATTTTTAGCATTTAAAATATAATTATTGACCAAATCAAAGAATTCTTTTAATCTATCCTTTTTCCCGCATATTTTAATTATAGCCCGTCCACGCTCACCATAAACAACAGGATATTTACAATCTGGTGTAAATCCCATTAACGGCGGTCTTTCTTTACTTAAATAATATTTTAAATCTTCAAAACCAGATTCTTCATCACAACCAAAGATAATTCTAATCTCATGAGCTAATTCAAGTTTTAATTCTTTAAGTGCATAAAGAGCAAATAGACATGATAAGATTGGTCCTTTATTATCTAAAATTCCCCGACTATAAATCACCCCATCTTCTACATACCCACTAAACGGAGGCTGTTTCCAGCCTGTCCCAACTGGAACAACATCTAAATGACCAATAGCACAAATATAATCTTTACTTTCACCATAACTTGCATATCCGATATAATTATCAATATTTGTTGTTACAAATCCCAACGAAGCAGCTAAATCCAAAGCAGCATCTAAAGCTGCTTTGACCCCTGAGCCAAATGGAGCATTTTCTAAAGGAGCTGTTTCAACACTATCGATTTTTACAATTTCAATAATACTTTTAATCATTTGTTCAGCAATATCATCAACTTTTTTTAAAATTATATCTTCCATCTTATTTTTCTTCTAAAGGGGCTGTTCTTGTAGCCATATAATTATCTAACCATTCTTGACTAGCTACCGTATGTATACATTTTCCATCTTTATTTTCTGTCAAATAAACAATTGGTTCTTGGTCAGCAGTAGCAACAGCAAATGAAAATCCTTCAATATTTGTAGCAACACCCCATTCTCCTTTATTATTCATTGCTACCAAAGACATATCACCTGCTTGACCACGGCGTTCTTTTAATTCTAAATCAAACATATTAACCGCTTTTTCACAAGCAGCCTGAGGATGCATTCCATCTTTCATTAAACGAACAATTTCATAAGCTACGCACCCTTTCATAACATCCTCTCCTAAGCCAGTAGCACTTGCACCACCGACTTTACTATCAACATAGAAGCCCGATCCAGAAATCGGTGAATCTCCGACCCGACCAGCTTTTTTCATAAATAAGCCACTTGTAGAAGTAGCCGAAGTCATTTTACCATGAGTATCTAAACATACCATTCCAACCGTATCATGTCCTGAATAGGGTTTAATTTCCAATGCTTGAACTTCTTTTACACGATTACGATAGTGAATTTTAGCACGATCAGTCAACATATTCTTTCTTTCAAAACCTTCTTTATGAGCAAATTTTTCAGCGCCTTCACCAACTAACAAATTGTTCACTTTTTCTTTTGATAATCGTCTTGCAATACTTACTGGATTTGCATAATCTTTGATTGCCGCTACCGCACCA
>ERZ791886.1170-NODE-1170-length-13793-cov-2.141360_pt1 | contig 13793 bp, 7 predicted proteins | sample MGYA00510158_ERZ791886 | MGnify/ENA primary metagenome ERZ791886 (study PRJEB30046, sample SAMN00792063) | human gut metagenome | study: EMG produced TPA metagenomics assembly of the A metagenome-wide association study of gut microbiota in type 2... | reverse complement strand
AGTCCGCGAAGTCGATGGGTGACCATTAACACCGTTTTCTCACGCATCATTTCTGCAAGCAATTCAAGGATCTGGCTTTCGGTTGTGGCATCTAAGCCTTCGGTAGGTTCATCCAGCAACACCAGTGGCGCATCATGTAACAGCGCACGGGCGATAGCCAGACGGCGCAGTTCACCACCGGAGAGCTGGCGTCCGCCTTCACCTAACCAACTGTTGAGACCTGCATCCTCGAGCAGCTTTTCCAGGCCAACGCGACGCAAGATCTCCGACAGAGCCTCATCACTACTGCCAGGCGAGGCGAGTAAAAGATTATCACGCAGCGTGGCGCTAAACAGATGCACTCGCTGAGGAACAACGCTGATGGTCTGTCGTAGAGCCGCTTCATTCAGGCTGGCTATGGGGCTATCGTTAAGCAAAATCTCGCCCTGTTGCGGGTCCCATGCGCGGGTCAGCAGTTGTAACAGTGTTGATTTGCCGCATCCGGTTCGCCCGAGAATCGCTATATGTTCCCCGGCGTTTACCTGAAGAGAAATCCCTTTAAGTGCCTGTTGAGATTGCTCCGGATAAGTGAACTGAACATCCCGTAACGTCAGCGAAACGCGATCGGCAACACGAGTTTGGGTATCAGGAAAGGTGACCTCCGGTTTTTGATCCGTTAAGTCAGAGATACGTACGGCAGAGGCAATGACTTGCCCCAGATGCTGAAATGCACCCGTTACTGGTGCCAGTGCTTCAAACGCGGCTAACGCGCAGAAGACAAACAGGGCAATTAACGCGCCGGGTTGAGCATTGCCGCCAACGCCGCCAGACGCCATCCACAGCATCAGGATCACCGCTAACGCGCCAATGAGCAGCATTATCGCTTGCGACAATGCGGTCAGTTCAGATTGACGGCGTTGCGCTTCCAGCCATTGAATTTCTGTATTCTCTAGTTGCGTGCGATAACGATCGCTGGCACCAAAAATGGTCAGCTCAGCTTGCCCTTGCAGCCAGGCCGTCAGTTGTTGGCGATACTGTCCGCGAAGATGAGTCAGATTTTGCCCGGTGCTTTTTCCCGCACGATAAAACAGCGGTGGCATCAGGAAAAGCGTCAGTAACATAATGCCGCCCAGCGTAAAGGCGAGGGTGAAATCAAGGAAACTTAACCCGATTGTCACCACCATAATCACCACAAAAGCGCCCACCAGCGGCGAGATAACGCGCAGGTAAAGATGATCGAGCGTATCAACATCCGCCACCACGCGATTGAGCAATTCGCCCTGACGATAGCGCGCCAGTCCGGCAGGGGAGAGGGGCAGCAATTTGCTGAAGGTGTAAATGCGCAGATGCTGCAACACGCGGAAAGTCGCGTCGTGACTTACCAGACGTTCAAAATAGCGCCCGGCAGTACGGGTGATTGCTGCGCCACGCACGCCCGCAGCGGGTAGCATATAGTTGAAGCTGTACAGTCCGGCAACCCCCGCAACCGCTGAGGCCGAGAGGAACCAGCCGGAAAGTGTCAACAGACCGATACTGGCGAGCAGCGTCACAATTGCCAGCACAATACCAAGACTTAACATCCATTTATGACGTTTATACAGTGCCAGATAGGGTAGCAAAGCGCGCATTTAAATCTCCTCCTGACGATGGGCCAGTAATGTGGCGAATGGGCCACCAGCCACACTTAATTCCGCGTAACGTCCTTGCTCAATAATCCGGCCATCCTGCATAACCCAAATGACATCCCAGTCAGCAAGATCTTCTAACTGGTGGGTGACCATTAACGTTGTCTGGCGCAGAGAGGCGGCATTCAGCGCCTCCATTACGCGCTGTTCACTGTGAGCATCAAGGCTGGCAGCGGGTTCATCCAACAGTAATAGCGAACAGGGATTTAGTAACGCACGGGCCACCGCCACGCGCTGCGCCTGCCCCACGGAAAGGCGGGCAGCCTGGTCGCCAACAGGCGTATCAACGCCTTGTGGGAGGAGCGGTAGAAACTCGCTGACCCAGGCGTTATCCAGCGCTGCTTGTAATTCTTGTTCGCTGGCATCAGGTCGCGCCAGTAGTACGTTATCCCGCAATGTTGCTGCCGGTAATTGTGGGTTTTGCCCAACCCAGGAGAGATGTTTACGCCATGATTCTGGTGATAAATCGCGTAATTCTATCCCGTTGATTCGTAGCGATCCCTGATATGAGAGAAAACCAGAAAGCGCGTTCAGCAGTGAGCTTTTACCTGAACCGCTGCGACCAACCAACACCGCACGTTGGCCTGCTGGCAAAGTAAAGTTCAGCGGTCCGGCCAGCGTTTTACCTTCCGGCGACGTGATAAACAGCTCCTCGGCCTCAATGGTCACCGGATCGGTCGATACTAATTCCGCCTCACCACGTTGCGGATGGGCGAGCGGGGTTTCCATAAACGTTTTCAGACTGTCAGCTGCGCCAACAGCCTGGGCTTTAGCATGATAAAACGTACCGAGATCGCGTAATGGCTGGAAAAACTCTGGCGCAAGGATCAGGGCCAGAAAACCCGCAGCCAGCGTCACACCGGTATCGTAGTGACCAAAATCCAGCTCGCCGAGATAGGAAAAACCAAAGTAGACCGCCACCAGAGCAATTGACAGCGAGGTAAAAAATTCGAGAATGCCGGAGGATAAAAACGCCAGCCGTAGCACTTCCATTGTCCGTTGGCGGAAATCTTCCGAAGCAGAACGAATACTTTCAATTTCAGCTTCACCACGACCAAAAATACGCAATGTTTCCATGCCGCGCAGGCGATCGAGGAAATGCCCACTTAAGCGAGCAAGAGCGAGAAAGTTACGTCGGTTAGCATCGGCAGCCCCCATTCCAACCAGCGCCATAAACAACGGAATTAACGGTGCAGTGCCCAGCAGAATGAGCGCCGCAGCCCAGTTAGAGGGGAAGATTGCCACCACAATCAGCAACGGCACCGACACTGCCAGCGCCATTTGCGGCAGATAGCGTGCATAGTAATCATGCATATCGTCAATTTGCTCGAGTACCAGCGTCGCCCAGCTCCCCGCAGGTTTACCCTGAATCCACGCTGGCCCTGCTTGTTGCAGACGGTCGAGAACCTGACGGCGGATGGCAAAGCGGATATGCTGCCCGGCGTGATAACCCACCCGTTCGCGTAACCAGACCACCCATGCGCGCAGTACAAAGGTCAGAACCAGTAACGTAAAGGGAAGCAGCAGGGCTTCACGGGGAATATTCTCCATAATCATATGTTGCAGAATTCGCGCCATGAACCAGGCCTGGGCAATGATCAATATGCCGCTCACAAAGCCCAGCAGACGAGAAATATTCAGCCAACGTTGGGAGATGACGCTTTGCTGTTTTAACCAGCGGGTTAACTCTTTTTGACGAGATTTATTCATTGCACGCTTAGCAGGTGAGTTATCAGAATTATTTGCAGAGCAATGTTACAACGGGGAAAAAATAAAGGCGACCCATAGTCGCATGGTGTCGCCTTCTTTACTTTTGTTACTGATTTGTAAAATTATTTTGCGTCAGCTAAACCATCGAGGTAGCGTTCCGCATCAAGTGCTGCCATGCAGCCTGTACCGGCCGAAGTAATGGCCTGGCGATAAATGTGATCCATCACGTCGCCTGCGGCAAAGACGCCAGGAATGCTGGTCTGGGTGGCATTACCATGAATACCCGACTGTACTTTGATGTAGCCGTTTTCCAGTTCCAGCTGCCCTTCGAAAATCGCAGTATTCGGGCTGTGACCGATAGCAACAAACAGACCGGCAACGTCGAGTGACTCGATGTTATCGCTGTTTTGCGTATCGCGCAGACGAACGCCAGTGACACCCATTTGATCGCCGGTCACTTCTTCCAGCGTACGGTTGGTGTGCAGAATGATGTTGCCGTTCTCCACTTTATCCATCAGGCGCTTAATGAGGATTTTTTCCGCGCGGAAACCGTCACGGCGGTGAATCAGATGCACTTCCGAAGCGATGTTAGACAGATACAGCGCCTCTTCAACCGCGGTATTGCCGCCGCCGATGACCGCAACTTTCTGGTTGCGATAGAAGAAACCGTCGCAGGTTGCACAAGCAGAAACCCCACGGCCTTTAAAGGCTTCTTCAGAGGGCAGGCCGAGATAGCGTGCAGAAGCTCCGGTGGCAATAATCAGCGCGTCGCAAGTGTATTCGCCGTTATCGCCATTCAGACGGAACGGACGGTTTTGCAGATCCACCTTGTTGATATGATCAAAAATGATCTCAGTTTCAAACTTGGTGGCATGTTCGTGCATGCGCTCCATTAATAACGGACCGGTCAGATCGTTTGGATCGCCAGGCCAGTTTTCCACTTCCGTGGTGGTGGTCAGTTGGCCGCCTTTTTCCATGCCGGTAATCAGCACAGGTTGCAGGTTGGCGCGCGCCGCGTAGACAGCAGCGGTGTATCCCGCCGGGCCTGAACCCAGGATAAGCAGTTTACTGTGTTTGGTCGTGCCCATGAGATCCCCATAGTTGTTGGCAGACAATGGGCAGGATTGTAGGGAATTTACAGACGTAAAAAAAGAGTATGACGATTTTGTTAACAATTTGTGCAATCGGCAGCATCGATAAGCAGGTCAAATTCTCCCGTCATTATCACCTCTGCTACTTAAATTTCCCGCTTTATAAGCCGATTAAATGATGAATAAACGCCCCTGTTAATGAATATCTGGCATGTTGTACTAAAAATCGATGTTTTGCTTTGACAATCCCCTGGTGTTTTGCGAAAACATTCGAGGAAGAAAAAAAACAGTATTCTTATATGCGCATAACCATGCATGTAAATACCATGTTTACCGTGCTAGTGAAATCTACGTATGGCGTGGACAGACGCCATTCGTGATGTCGATAGCTGCCACAAGGCAACGGTCTTCTCACCGTAGACCCAGGCATTGCGCGCCGTGAATCTTCATGATTTCGGTCTATCGTGACGGGTAGCGACTCTGAACAGTGATGTTTCAGGGTCAGACAGGAGTAGGGAAGGAATACAGAGAGACAATAATAATGGTAGATAGCAAGAAGCGCCCTGGCAAAGATCTCGACCGTATCGATCGTAACATTCTTAATGAGTTGCAAAAGGATGGGCGTATTTCTAACGTCGAGCTTTCTAAACGTGTGGGACTTTCCCCAACGCCGTGCCTTGAGCGTGTGCGTCGGCTGGAAAGACAAGGGTTTATTCAGGGCTATACGGCGCTGCTTAACCCCCATTATCTGGATGCATCACTTCTGGTATTCGTTGAGATTACTCTGAATCGTGGCGCACCGGATGTGTTTGAACAATTCAATACCGCTGTACAAAAACTTGAAGAAATTCAGGAGTGTCATTTAGTATCCGGTGATTTCGACTACCTGTTGAAAACACGCGTGCCGGATATGTCAGCCTACCGTAAGTTGCTGGGGGAAACCCTGCTGCGTCTGCCTGGCGTCAATGACACACGGACATACGTTGTTATGGAAGAAGTCAAGCAGAGTAATCGTCTGGTTATTAAGACGCGCTAACACGGAACAGGTGCAAAATCGGCGTATTTTGATTACACTCCTGTTAATCCATACAGCAACAGTACTGGGGTAACCTGGTACTGTTGTCCGTTTTAGCATCGGGCAGGAAAAGCCTGTAACCTGGAGAGCCTTTCTTGAGCCAGGAATACACTGAAGACAAAGAAGTCACATTGACAAAGTTAAGTAGCGGCCGCCGCCTTCTGGAGGCGTTGCTGATCCTTATTGTCCTGTTTGCCGTCTGGTTGATGGCTGCCTTACTAAGCTTTAACCCTTCGGACCCCAGCTGGTCGCAAACGGCCTGGCATGAACCTATCCATAATTTAGGTGGGATGCCCGGTGCGTGGTTGGCAGATACGCTGTTCTTTATTTTTGGCGTGATGGCTTACACCATTCCCGTCATTATTGTCGGCGGTTGTTGGTTTGCCTGGCGTCATCAGTCCAGCGACGAATACATTGATTATTTTGCCGTTTCGCTACGCATCATTGGCGTTTTGGCGCTCATCCTTACCTCCTGTGGTCTGGCGGCAATCAACGCTGACGATATCTGGTATTTTGCCTCCGGTGGCGTCATTGGCAGCTTACTAAGCACTACGCTACAACCACTGCTACACAGTAGCGGGGGAACTATTGCGCTGCTCTGCGTTTGGGCAGCGGGCCTGACGTTGTTCACCGGTTGGTCATGGGTGACCATTGCTGAAAAACTCGGCGGCTGGATTTTAAACATTCTCACCTTCGCCAGTAATCGTACCCGTCGCGATGATACCTGGGTCGATGAAGATGAGTATGAAGACGACGAAGAGTATGAAGATGAAAATCACGGCAAACAGCATGAATCACGCCGTGCCCGTATTCTTCGCGGCGCGCTAGCGCGTCGTAAACGGTTGGCGGAAAAATTCATTAATCCGATGGGGCGGCAAACAGACGCTGCGTTGTTCTCCGGTAAGCGGATGGATGATGACGAAGAGATTACCTACACTGCACGCGGTGTGGCTGCCGACCCGGACGACGTCCTATTTTCGGGCAATCGTGCAACGCAGCCAGAATATGACGAATACGATCCATTATTAAACGGTGCGCCAATTACCGAACCTGTCGCTGTAGCAGCTGCTGCTACCACGGCGACACAAAGCTGGGCTGCGCCGGTTGAACCTGTGACTCAGACGCCGCCTGTTGCCTCTGTTGATGTTCCACCTGCGCAACCTACAGTAGCCTGGCAGCCTGTACCGGGTCCACAAACGGGAGAGCCGGTTATTGCTCCTGCACCGGAAGGTTACCCACAGCAGTCACAATATGCGCAGCCTGCAGTGCAATATAATGAGCCGCTGCAACAACCAGTACAGCCGCAGCAGCCGTATTATGCACCTGCAGCTGAACAACCTGCGCAACAGCCGTATTATGCCCCTGCGCCAGAACAACCGGTGGCAGGTAACGCCTGGCAAGCCGAAGAGCAGCAATCCACTTTTGCTCCACAGTCTACATACCAGACTGAGCAAACTTATCAGCAGCCAGCCGCTCAGGAGCCGTTGTACCAACAGCCGCAACCCGTTGAACAGCAGCCTGTTGTGGAGCCTGAACCCGTTGTAGAAGAGACAAAACCCGCGCGTCCGCCGCTTTACTACTTTGAAGAAGTTGAAGAGAAGCGAGCCCGTGAACGTGAACAACTTGCGGCCTGGTATCAACCGATTCCAGAACCGGTTAAAGAACCAGAACCGATCAAATCTTCGCTGAAAGCACCTTCTGTTGCAGCAGTACCTCCAGTAGAAGCCGCTGCCGCTGTTTCCCCGCTGGCATCTGGCGTGAAAAAAGCGACACTGGCGACGGGGGCTGCCGCAACCGTTGCCGCGCCAGTCTTCAGTCTGGCAAATAGCGGTGGACCGCGTCCTCAGGTCAAAGAGGGGATTGGTCCGCAGTTGCCACGACCGAAACGTATCCGCGTGCCAACTCGTCGTGAACTGGCGTCTTACGGTATTAAGCTGCCCTCACAGCGTGCGGCGGAAGAAAAAGCCCGTGAAGCCCAGCGCAATCAGTACGATTCTGGCGATCAGTACAACGATGATGAAATCGATGCGATGCAGCAGGATGAACTGGCACGTCAGTTCGCCCAGACACAGCAGCAACGCTATGGCGAACAGTATCAACATGATGTGCCCGTAAACGCAGAAGATGCAGATGCTGCGGCAGAGGCTGAACTGGCTCGTCAGTTTGCGCAAACTCAACAACAACGTTATTCCGGCGAACAACCGGCTGGGGCGAATCCGTTCTCGCTGGATGATTTTGAATTTTCGCCAATGAAAGCGTTGCTGGATGATGGTCCACACGAACCGTTGTTTACGCCAATTGTTGAACCTGTACAGCAGCCGCAACAACCGGTTGCACCGCAGCAGCAATATCAGCAGCCGCAACAACCAGTTCCGCCGCAGCCGCAGTATCAGCAGCCACAACAGCCGGTTGCGCCACAACCGCAGGATACCCTGCTTCATCCGCTGTTGATGCGTAATGGCGACAGCCGTCCGTTGCATAAACCGACGACGCCGCTGCCTTCTCTGGATTTGCTGACACCGCCGCCGAGCGAAGTGGAGCCGGTAGATACCTTTGCGCTTGAACAAATGGCTCGCCTGGTGGAAGCGCGTCTGGCTGATTTCCGTATTAAAGCCGATGTCGTCAATTACTCTCCGGGGCCGGTTATCACTCGCTTTGAATTGAACCTGGCACCGGGCGTAAAAGCGGCGCGCATTTCTAACTTGTCACGGGACCTTGCCCGTTCACTTTCGACGGTGGCGGTGCGTGTCGTTGAAGTTATTCCTGGCAAACCCTATGTAGGTCTGGAGTTACCGAATAAAAAACGACAAACCGTTTATCTGCGCGAAGTTTTGGATAACGCCAAATTCCGCGATAATCCGTCGCCATTAACCGTGGTGCTGGGTAAAGATATCGCCGGTGAGCCGGTGGTTGCCGATCTGGCGAAAATGCCGCACTTGTTGGTTGCGGGGACTACCGGTTCCGGTAAATCTGTCGGTGTGAACGCGATGATCCTGAGCATGCTTTATAAAGCACAGCCAGAAGATGTGCGTTTCATCATGATCGACCCGAAAATGCTGGAGCTTTCGGTTTATGAAGGCATTCCGCATCTGTTAACGGAAGTCGTTACTGATATGAAAGATGCCGCCAACGCGCTGCGCTGGTGTGTTAACGAGATGGAGCGTCGGTATAAACTGATGTCTGCGCTGGGTGTGCGTAATCTGGCGGGTTATAACGAAAAAATTGCTGAAGCCGATCGCATGATGCGTCCGATTCCAGACCCGTACTGGAAGCCGGGTGACAGTATGGATGCCCAGCATCCGGTGCTGAAAAAAGAACCATACATTGTGGTGTTGGTTGACGAATTTGCCGACCTGATGATGACGGTAGGTAAAAAAGTGGAAGAGCTGATAGCACGTCTGGCGCAAAAAGCCCGTGCCGCGGGTATCCACCTCGTACTGGCAACTCAGCGTCCATCGGTTGATGTTATTACTGGTCTGATTAAAGCGAATATTCCGACCCGTATCGCCTTTACCGTATCCAGTAAGATTGACTCACGTACCATTCTTGATCAGGCTGGCGCGGAATCACTGCTGGGTATGGGGGATATGCTCTACTCTGGGCCGAACTCCACGTTGCCGGTACGTGTCCATGGTGCTTTTGTTCGCGATCAGGAAGTTCATGCCGTGGTGCAGGACTGGAAAGCGCGTGGTCGCCCACAGTATGTTGATGGCATCACCTCCGACAGCGAAAGCGAAGGTGGTGCGGGTGGTTTCGATGGCGCTGAAGAACTGGATCCGTTGTTCGATCAGGCGGTGCAGTTTGTCACTGAAAAACGCAAAGCGTCAATTTCTGGCGTACAGCGTCAGTTCCGCATTGGTTATAACCGTGCAGCGCGTATTATCGAACAGATGGAAGCGCAGGGGATTGTCAGCGAACAGGGGCACAACGGTAATCGTGAAGTGCTGGCCCCACCGCCGTTTGACTAACTAATGCATCGTATGCCGGATAAGGCGCGGTAGCGTCGCATCCGGCACTCTATCAACTGAAAATTCAGTATTTTCTTCTTTCCTCAAGCTGATTATTAGCCTGGAATAGAGAGTAGAGGGAACTCCCGATCGGGAGTGACGTAATTTGAGGAATAATGATGAAAAAAATTGCCATCACCTGTGCATTACTCTCAAGCTTAGTAGCAAGCAGCGTTTGGGCTGATGCCGCAAGCGATCTGAAAAGCCGCCTGGATAAAGTCAGCAGCTTCCACGCCAGCTTCACACAAAAAGTGACTGACGGTAGCGGCGCGGCGGTGCAGGAAGGTCAGGGCGATCTGTGGGTGAAACGTCCAAACTTATTCAACTGGCATATGACACAACCTGATGAAAGCATTCTGGTTTCTGACGGTAAAACACTGTGGTTCTATAACCCGTTCGTTGAGCAAGCTACGGCAACCTGGCTGAAAGATGCCACCGGTAATACGCCGTTTATGCTGATTGCCCGCAACCAGTCCAGCGACTGGCAGCAGTACAATATCAAACAGAATGGCGATGACTTTGTCCTGACGCCGAAAGCCAGCAATGGCAATCTGAAGCAGTTCACCATTAACGTGGGACGTGATGGCACAATCCATCAGTTTAGCGCGGTGGAGCAGGACGATCAGCGCAGCAGTTATCAACTGAAATCCCAGCAAAATGGGGCTGTGGATGCAGCGAAATTTACCTTCACCCCGCCGCAAGGCGTCACGGTAGATGATCAACGTAAGTAGAGGCACCTGAGTGAGCAATCTGTCGCTCGATTTTTCGGATAATACTTTTCAACCTCTGGCCGCGCGTATGCGGCCAGAAAATTTAGCACAGTATATCGGCCAGCAACATTTGCTGGCTGCGGGGAAGCCGTTGCCGCGCGCTATCGAAGCCGGGCATTTACATTCTATGATCCTCTGGGGGCCGCCGGGTACCGGCAAAACAACTCTCGCTGAAGTGATTGCCCGCTATGCGAACGCTGATGTGGAACGTATTTCTGCCGTCACCTCTGGCGTGAAAGAGATTCGCGAGGCGATCGAGCGCGCCCGGCAAAACCGCAATGCAGGTCGCCGCACTATTCTTTTTGTTGACGAAGTTCACCGTTTCAACAAAAGCCAGCAGGATGCATTTCTGCCACATATTGAAGACGGCACCATCACTTTTATTGGCGCAACCACTGAAAACCCGTCGTTTGAGCTTAATTCGGCACTGCTTTCCCGTGCCCGTGTCTATCTGTTGAAATCCCTGAGTACAGAGGATATTGAGCAAGTACTAACTCAGGCGATGGAAGACAAAACCCGTGGCTATGGTGGTCAGGATATTGTTCTGCCAGATGAAACACGACGCGCCATTGCTGAACTGGTGAATGGCGACGCGCGCCGGGCGTTAAATACGCTGGAAATGATGGCGGATATGGCCGAAGTCGATGATAGCGGTAAGCGGGTCCTGAAGCCTGAATTACTGACCGAAATCGCCGGTGAACGTAGCGCCCGCTTTGATAACAAAGGCGATCGCTTTTACGATCTGATTTCCGCACTGCATAAGTCGGTACGTGGTAGCGCACCCGATGCGGCGCTGTACTGGTATGCGCGAATTATTACCGCTGGTGGCGATCCGTTATATGTCGCGCGTCGCTGTCTGGCGATTGCGTCTGAAGACGTCGGTAATGCCGATCCACGGGCGATGCAGGTGGCAATTGCGGCCTGGGATTGCTTTACTCGCGTTGGCCCGGCGGAAGGTGAACGCGCCATTGCTCAGGCGATTGTTTACCTGGCCTGCGCGCCAAAAAGCAACGCTGTCTACACTGCGTTTAAAGCCGCGCTGGCCGATGCTCGCGAACGCCCGGATTATGACGTGCCGGTTCATTTGCGTAATGCGCCGACGAAATTAATGAAGGAAATGGGCTACGGGCAGGAATATCGTTACGCTCATGATGAAGCAAACGCTTATGCTGCCGGTGAGGTTTACTTCCCGCCGGAAATAGCACAAACACGCTATTATTTCCCGACAAACAGGGGCCTTGAAGGCAAGATTGGCGAAAAGCTCGCCTGGCTGGCTGAACAGGATCAAAATAGCCCCATAAAACGCTACCGTTAATGTTATCGTTGCGGTAATGTTGTTACTGTATCCCTGTGGTCGCAGGCTGTGGCCACATCTCCCATTTAATTCGATAAGCACAGGATAAGCATGCTCGATCCCAATCTGCTGCGTAATGAGCCAGACGCAGTCGCTGAAAAACTGGCACGCCGGGGCTTTAAGCTGGATGTAGATAAGCTGGGCGCTCTTGAAGAGCGTCGTAAAGTATTGCAGGTCAAAACGGAAAACCTGCAAGCGGAGCGTAACTCCCGATCGAAATCCATTGGCCAGGCGAAAGCGCGCGGGGAAGATATCGAGCCTTTACGTCTGGAAGTGAACAAACTGGGCGAAGAGCTGGATGCAGCAAAAGCCGAGCTGGATGCTTTACAGGCTGAAATTCGCGATATCGCGCTGACCATCCCTAACCTGCCTGCAGATGAAGTGCCGGTAGGTAAAGACGAAAATGACAACGTTGAAGTCAGCCGCTGGGGTACCCCGCGTGAGTTTGACTTTGAAGTTCGTGACCACGTGACGCTGGGTGAAATGCACTCTGGCCTCGACTTTGCAGCTGCAGTTAAGCTGACTGGTTCCCGCTTTGTGGTAATGAAAGGGCAGATTGCTCGCATGCACCGCGCACTGTCGCAGTTTATGCTGGATCTGCATACCGAACAGCATGGCTACAGTGAGAACTATGTTCCGTACCTGGTTAACCAGGACACGCTGTACGGTACGGGTCAACTGCCGAAATTTGCTGGCGATCTGTTCCATACTCGTCCGCTGGAAGAAGAAGCAGACACCAGTAACTATGCGCTGATCCCAACGGCAGAAGTTCCGCTGACTAACCTGGTGCGCGGTGAAATCATCGATGAAGATGATCTGCCAATTAAGATGACCGCCCACACCCCATGCTTCCGTTCTGAAGCCGGTTCATATGGTCGTGACACCCGTGGTCTGATCCGTATGCACCAGTTCGACAAAGTTGAAATGGTGCAGATCGTGCGCCCAGAAGACTCAATGGCGGCGCTGGAAGAGATGACTGGTCATGCAGAAAAAGTCCTGCAGTTGCTGGGCCTGCCGTACCGTAAAATCATCCTTTGCACTGGCGACATGGGCTTTGGCGCTTGCAAAACTTACGACCTGGAAGTATGGATCCCGGCACAGAACACCTACCGTGAGATCTCTTCCTGCTCCAACGTTTGGGATTTCCAGGCACGTCGTATGCAGGCACGTTGCCGCAGCAAGTCGGACAAGAAAACCCGTCTGGTTCATACCCTGAACGGTTCTGGTCTGGCTGTTGGTCGTACGCTGGTTGCAGTAATGGAAAACTATCAGCAGGCTGATAGTCGTATTGAAGTACCAGAAGTTCTGCGTCCGTATATGAACGGACTGGAATATATTGGCTAATACCCAATTTTTCTGAATCTAAAAAGCGCCTGCGGGCGCTTTTTTTGTCTCCCTTTGATACCGAACAATAATTACTCCTCACTTACACGTAATACTACTTTCGAGTGAAAATCTACCTATCTCTTTGATTTTCAAATTATTCGATGTATACAAGCCTATATAGCGAACTGCTATAGAAATAATTACACAATACGGTTTGTTACTGGAATCAATCGTGAGCAAGCTTGAGTGAGCCATTATGAAAACGAAAATCCCTGATGCGGTATTGGCTGCTGAGGTGAGTCGCCGTGGTTTGGTAAAAACGACAGCGATCGGCGGCCTGGCAATGGCCAGCAGCGCATTAACATTACCTTTTAGTCGGATTGCGCACGCTGTCGATAGCGCCATTCCAACAAAATCAGACGAAAAGGTTATCTGGAGCGCCTGTACAGTTAACTGTGGTAGTCGCTGCCCGCTACGTATGCACGTCGTGGACGGTGAAATCAAATATGTCGAAACGGACAATACCGGCGATGACAATTACGACGGCCTGCACCAGGTTCGCGCCTGCCTGCGTGGGCGTTCCATGCGTCGCCGTGTCTACAATCCGGACCGCCTGAAATATCCGATGAAACGAGTCGGGGCGCGCGGTGAAGGCAAATTCGAGCGCATTAGCTGGGAAGAAGCCTACGACATCATCGCGACCAATATGCAGCGCCTGATCAAAGAGTACGGCAACGAGTCTATCTATCTGAACTATGGCACCGGTACGCTGGGCGGCACCATGACCCGCTCCTGG
>ERZ791886.1161-NODE-1161-length-13840-cov-3.164019_pt1 | contig 13840 bp, 10 predicted proteins | sample MGYA00510158_ERZ791886 | MGnify/ENA primary metagenome ERZ791886 (study PRJEB30046, sample SAMN00792063) | human gut metagenome | study: EMG produced TPA metagenomics assembly of the A metagenome-wide association study of gut microbiota in type 2... | reverse complement strand
CAAAACCATTGTCCACCGGACAATGTGCGCCCTGCCGGAGGCTATATCAGCTGGAAGGCTTTCGTATACGCAGGAAATTGCATTTTCTGCGTATACGAAAAACAGCCTGAAAGTTTTCCTCTCAGACTGTTTCTTATTCTCTGCTATTTTTTGCTTTCCTCGCTATTTTGACATGAAAATTATGTCTGCTGCACGGCTCCTTCAGCTTCATCTGCTACAGCACAAATGCGTACATCACTACAAAGTGGCACAGGCTTCCTCCCATCACGAACAGATGAAAAATCTCATGGCTTCCAAAATTTTTATGCTTCCTGTTAAAAATCGGAAGTTTCAGTGCATAGATCACTCCGCCGACTGTATAAATGATTCCGCCTGCTAAAAGCCATCCAAATGCCGCCGGTGACAGGGAGTTGAGCAGTTGTGTAAATGCAAGTACACAAGTCCACCCCATTCCAATATAAAGTACGGAAGATACCCCCTTCGGGCAAAATACCCAAAACGCCTTTATCAGAATTCCCGCAATTGCGAATCCCCATACAATTGCCAGTAGAATCCATCCCATACGTCCGCCGAGCACTAACAGACAAATTGGTGTATAACTTCCGGCAATCAGTACGCTGATCATCATATGGTCAATTTTCTTCAGAATCGTATTTACCTTCTTGGAAATGTTAAATGTATGGTATGTCGTGCTAGCTGCATAAAGCAGAATCAGACTTACCGCATAAACTGCAATAGATACAAGATAAATCCTGCCAGGCTCATGAGCTGCTTTGATAAGCAACGGAATTGCTGCAAATATCGCCATCAGCATTCCAATAAAATGTGTGATCGCACTTCCCGGATCTTTTACATGTTCTTCTATTACTTTTGCCATAACTTACTCCTCCTGAAAATAATGTTATATTCTTCTTTCGCATTTCCATACGTAGTTTTGATTACTACTTGTTCTTATATCAATATTATAACCGTTATTTTCAAAAAAGCAAGTACTTAAATATTAAATATTTCAGCTCTATTCTCAATCAATTGTAACTTCTCTTTCCTTTTCATATGCTTAATCGCATACTCCCGGCTCATTGCCTCTTCCTTCGTAGCAAATGTTTCCGAATACACCAGCTTCACCGGCAGACGGCTCTTCGTATATTTCGCGCCTTTTCCTGCATTATGAGCCTGTATTCTTTTTTCCAGATTGTTCGTCCAGCCAGTGTAGAGACTACCGTCCCCACACTCCACAATATATGTATAATTCATGATTTCTCCTTTAATTGGGGACATAGCAAAACTTCATTTTACTACGTCCCCAATTATACACATTCTTTATCTTTTTGTCATATAATCTACAGGGTTTACTGGTGTTCCATCTTTTCGTAATTCCATATATACGTTGCATCCTTCCACGCTGTAATACTTTGTCGGCTGTCCGATATAGCCGAGAATGCTTTTTGCCTCTACCTGGTCGCCGACTTTTACTGGCACTTCTTTTAACTGTCCATAAAGGACTTCGTAACCATTTCCAAGGTCTACGGTCACGGTTGTTCCTGTCTGTGCGGTCACATCAATGGATTTAATTATTCCCGGTGCACCGCACAGAACCTGGTCTCCTTCTGCTCCACTGATAACCAATGCCGGATTATACTTGTATTGGTCTAGTGTCGCGAAGTAAACTGTTTTGTCCATGCTGTAATTCATAAGCACCGTGCCGCTTACAGGCCAGATCATCTTACTGTCGCTTGTAAAGTTTGCGGAAGATGCACTACCCGCTGTCCTTGCCGCCTGCTGACTTCCGTTAGTCTGTCTGTTGCCGTCCTGGTTGCCATTATTTCCGGATCCATCTGTGTTTCCGGCTGTTGCAGCATTTTTGCTTGCAGTCCCTGCCGTTCCTGCACCAGAGCCACTCTTTTCGGCTTTTCCACCGGTTCCGGCTCCATCCGTTCCTGACTCGGAAGCACTGTCTTTCTGTGCATTTCCACTTGCTTCCTGACTGGCTTCCTCCAGTGCTTTCTTCTGTTCCTCCAGTTGTGCTTTTGCGAGCTCCCCTTCTTTTTTCACTGTCTTGTAATCCCGCATTGTGTATGTTCCAACAATTGCTATGGCTGCCACAAAGCACAGAACTGCCGCCAGTGTCGCCTTACGATTTCTCTTTTGCTTCTGCCTTGGCGTCATTTTTTTCGGACCGGCATGTTCTTTGCCGCGATCCATCTTATTATTATCGTTCATTTTCATCACCACCTCTGACTCTATTCTTGCCAGATTGTAGTGGTACTATACAAACTACATATAAAATATTGTCTTTGACTTTTTCTAGCCTTTCTTATATGGAAATTTCAAGAATACCTCGGCTTTTTGTACAATACTATTATGACTTTACAAATTTTGCTACTCTCCTGCTCCGCCTTCCACCTGCACGATCTCCACGCCTTCTTTCAATTCTGTCCCTTCGAAGAAATGTGCCAATATCTCTTCCATGCTTTTTCCTTCTTTTGCCATTTGATTTGCCGTGTACTGGCTTAAGCCCAGTCCATGCCCGATACCCCGGGTCGTGATCCGCAGCTTTCCGTCATATTTCTGAAAAGAAAAGCAGCTTGATGCGAGATGATAATTGGTTCGGAATTCTTCTCCACTCACGGTGTCATTTCCAACCCGGACGCTAAGTACATATCCTGCAGTGTCTACCCCAGTTACTTCTGCATCCATATCGTCTATAGTAATTGTCTGAATTTGTTCTTTCGACTCAATATCTAGCGGACAGTCCACAATCTTCAGATACGGATAATCTTCGCTCCCCAGCGCCTCCCGTCCATCCCTTGTACTTCCATTACTGAGTCTGCAAAATGGTGTCTTTGCCAGCGCATTTTCATAAGTTAGCACCTGTCCGTTGGTCTCCTCCCATGCATGCTCAAGCCGCTTATAATACTTGGAATATTGATCTGCTCCCCAGGAATCCTGCATATCTTTCTTTGTCCAGTATCTCTCTTCTAATATAGTATCTGCCCCTGCGCCAAGCGCCAGACATACCTGGGTCCGCACAAGAACTGCCTGGGTTTTTAAAGCTTCCTCCTCATAAACCGCAGGGATTTCTCTGGCCATAATTCCAATACAGTATTCACTGAGCGGCATCTGAATTTTATCCACATTTTCAGCATTAGAATCTTCCTGTTTTCCACCATCACTGCCGGACTTTTCCCCGTCTGCCTTCACATTTACCATAGTCTCGTCCACTCTGGAAGCTCCATAAGCTCCCGGTCCGCTTAAGAACACGGTGATAATATAGGGCAACAATATAATGATCAGAAGATAGCACCCCAGTTTCTTTAATCTATATTTCAAATATGCAAATCTCATATAAAAAACGCCCTCCCATATAAAATATGAGAAGACGTTCTTTTTTATTCTTCAAGAATGCCTTTGCATTGTTTCTGCATGAACTAAACTTCTACTGTCACTTTATCCAGATGCCAGATATCATCCACATACTCCTGAATCGTTCTGTCAGATGAGAATTTTCCACAGCTTGCAGTATTCAGAAGTGCCATCTTAGCCCATCTGTCTTTGTCACGGTAAGCTTCTTCAACCTTCTTCTGTGTATCCGCATAAGAACGGAAATCCTTCAGAATGAAATACGTATCGGCTTTGCTTCCACCTTGAGCTGTCAGAAGTGAATTATACAGGTCACGGTACATTTCCTTATCACCTTGTGAATATGTTCCATCCACAAGCTGGTTCACAACGCGTCGGATATCGGCATCACTATTGTAGATATCCATCGGATTGTAGCCGCCATTGTTCTCGTAATTGATGACCTCGTCAGAGCTGAGTCCGAAGATAAATGCATTCTCTGCACCAACTTCTTCAACAATCTCCACATTTGCTCCATCCATCGTTCCAAGTGTCGGTGCGCCGTTGAGCATGAACTTCATATTACCGGTTCCTGATGCCTCTTTGGAAGCTGTGGAAATCTGCTCGCTTACATCAGCTGCTGCGAAGATGATCTCAGCATTTGACACACGATAATCTTCGATGAATACAACTTTCAGTTTGCCGTTGATACTGCGGTCGTTGTTAACTACATCCGCAACGGAATTGATCAGTTTGATGATCTGTTTTGCACGGATATATCCTGCGGAAGCTTTTGCTCCGAAGATAAATGTTCTCGGATAGAAGCTTATTTCCGGATGCTCCTTGATCTCGTTGTATAAGTACATTACATGTAAAATATTAAGAAGCTGTCTCTTGTACTCGTGCAGTCTCTTGACCTGTACATCGAAGATAGATCTTGGATCCACTTCAATGCCATTGTGCTCTTTAATATATTTTGCCAGGCGGACTTTATTCTCATACTTGATGCTCATAAATTCCTTCAGAGCTTCCTCATCGTCCACCCATTTTTTCAGTCCTGACATCAGAGACAGATCTGTGATCCAGTCCTTTGTTCCAAGCTTATCTGTTACCCAGTCAGCTAGCAGCGGATTTCCATGCATCAGGAAACGTCTCTGTGTAATTCCGTTTGTCTTATTGTTGAATTTCTGTGGCATCATTTCATAGAAATCACGAAGCTCCTGTTTTTTCAGGATTTCTGTATGAAGTCTTGCAACTCCATTGACAGAGTATCCGGCTACGATTGCAAGATGAGCCATCTTTACCTGACCATCTCTTAAAATCTGCATCTTTGCTACTTTCTCTTCATTTCCCGGATACATCTCACGGATCTGAGCCACAAAGCGGCGGTCAATCTCCTGGATGATCTGGTATACACGAGGAAGCAGCCTGGAGAACAAATCGATTGGCCATTTTTCCAGAGCCTCTGACATGATAGTGTGGTTCGTGTAAGCGCAGGTCTTTGATGTGATTTCCCATGCCTCATCCCAGCCAAGTCCTTCCTCATCAAGAAGAAGTCTCATAAGCTCGGCAACTGCTACCGTCGGATGCGTATCATTCATCTGAATCGTCATCTTCTCCGGCAATTTATGGATATCATCATGGTGCTTTATATATTTTGTAAGCGCAGCCTGAAGACTGGCAGATACGAAGAAATACTGCTGTTTCAGTCTCAGTTCCTTTCCTGCATAGTGGTTATCGTTCGGGTAGAGAACCTCTACGATCGTTTTTGCCAGATTCTGTTGCTCTACCGCTTTGTGATAGTCACCGCGGTCAAATGAATCTAACTGGAAATCTACGATTGGTTCTGCGTCCCAGATACGAAGTGTATTTACAATATGATTATCATATCCTACGATCGGATAATCATACGGAACTGCCAGAACGGACTCATAATTCTCCTGTTTAAAACGGATATCTCCGGTCTTATCATCGTACTCTACACGGATATTTCCACCGAAGCGTACTTCCTTTGCATACTCCGGTCTGCGAAGTTCGAATGGATTGCCGTTCTTCAGCCAGTTATCCGGTCTTTCTTCCTGATAGCCATCTTTGATCTTCTGCTTGAACATACCATAACGGTAGCGGATACCACAGCCGTAAGCCGCATAGCCAAGAGATGCCAGTGAATCCAGGAAACATGCAGCGAGACGTCCAAGTCCGCCATTTCCAAGTGCCGGGTCCGGCTCCTGATCCTCAAGTTCATTCAGGTTCAGACCCATTTCTTCCAGAGCCTCTTTCACCTCTTTATATGCCGTCATATTGATCAGGTTATTGCCAAGAGCTCTTCCAAGCAAGAACTCCATAGACATGTAATACACGATTTTCGGATCATCTTTCTCGTACTGCTTCTGAGTTGCGATCCAGTCATCGATAATTGCATCTTTTACGACATAGGAAACCGCCTGATAAAGCTCCTGCTGAGATGCTTCGTCTACAGTTTTTCGGAACAGCTGCTTAACATTCTGTTCTACATCCTTCTTAAATGCTTCTTTTTCAAATCTCGGATTAATCATATTATTTTGATCCTTTCTTACTCTTGTGCCAGAAAACGAAGAACAGGTCTGCCGGAGCAGACCTGTTCACATCTGTTATTGCTTCTCTACTCCAAGAGTTACTGCCTCACCATTGATCTTCCACTCTTTCACATAGCCTGCAGGTGTTGCTTTTTTCACCTCCAGAGCCAGTGTCTCAGCTCCGATCTCATCAGCATTTTTCGCAAATACAGTTTCTGCCTTCTCACTTCCTTCATATGTGATCACGATCTTATCCATGACCTCAAAATCAGCTTCCTTACGCATTGTCTGTACTTTGCTGATGATCTCACGCACGAATCCTTCCTCCAGAAGTTCCTCGGATAAGTTCGTATCAAGAACAACTGTGATTCCGTTGTCATCCTCAGATACATATCCTTCCATCTGTGCAGTATCGATCAGAAGATCTTCACGGTTCAGGACTACTTCTTCACCATTTACCTCAAATCTCAGGCAACCATTTGCATTCAGCTCATCCATAGCAGCATTTCCATCCAGTCCGCTGAGTACATTTTTGATTCCCCCTAACAGTTTACCATATTTTGGTCCGACTGTCTTTAGCTGAGGTTTAAAAGAATAGGACGTAAAGTCACGTACTTCTTGTGTAAATGTTACATTTTTCACATTCAATTCATCGGCAACGATGGCATCAAAGAACTCGGAAAGCTCAAAATCAGCTTTGACATACATCTGTCCGATTGGCTGACGGTTCTTGATATTTGCAGTATTTCTGCAGGCACGTCCCATAACAACCAGTTTCAGAACACGGTCCATATTCTCCTCAAGCTCTTTGTCGATGTGTGCTTCATTTACCTTCGGGAAATCACACAGGTGGATACTCTCAGGAGCATTTGCATCAATACTTCTTACGAGGTTCTGGTAAATGTCTTCTGTCATGAACGGAATCATCGGAGCTGCAGTCTTGCAGATCTCGACCAGTGCTGTGTAAAGTGTCATGTAAGCATTGATCTTATCCTGCTCCATGCCCTTTGCCCAGAAACGCTCACGGCTGCGTCTTACATACCAGTTACTCATGTCATCAACAAAACTCTGAAGTGCCTTTGCAGCCTCCGGGATCTTGTAGTTTGCCAGATCCTCATCTACTGCTTTAATCGCAGAGTTGAGCTTTGACAGAAGCCATTTGTCCATGACAGACAGCTTCTCATACTCTAATGTATATTTTGTTGCATCAAATTCATCAATATTCGCATACAGTACAAAGAATGCATAAGTATTCCACAGAGTTCCCATGAACTTACGCTGTCCCTCTGTCACTGCTTTTCCGTGGAAACGGTTCGGCAGCCACGGCGCACTGTTAATGTAGAAATACCAGCGGATCGCATCTGCTCCATATTTCTCCAGTGCATCGAACGGATCGACCGCATTTCCCTTGGACTTACTCATCTTCTGACCATTCTCATCCTGAACATGTCCAAGAACAATAACGTTCTTATAAGGAGCTTTGTTGAAGATCAGAGTTGAAATCGCAAGCAGTGAGTAGAACCATCCACGAGTCTGGTCTACCGCCTCTGAGATGAAGTCTGCCGGGAAATGTTTCTCGAACAGTTCCTGATTCTCAAATGGATAGTGATACTGTGCAAATGGCATGGATCCACTGTCGAACCAGCAGTCAATCACTTCTGGTACACGGTGCATCTCTTTTCCACATTTCGGACACTTGATCGTCACATTATCAATATATGGGCGGTGAAGCTCGATCTCATCCGGGCAGTTATCAGACATAGATTTCAGCTCTTCAATACTTCCGATCGAATGCTGGCATCCACACTCACACTCCCAGATATTCAGAGGAGTTCCCCAGTAACGGTTACGGCTGATGCCCCAGTCCTGAACATTTTCAAGCCAGTCACCAAAACGTCCTTTACCGATACTCTCCGGAATCCAGTTGATCGTATTATTATTCGCGATCAGATCATCCTTTACTGCTGTCATCTTAATGAACCATGACTCACGAGCGTAGTAAATAAGCGGCGTGTCACATCTCCAGCAGTGTGGATAGCTGTGCTCGAACTTCGGTGCATCGAAAAGAAGTCCTCGTCCGTCCAGGTCTTTTAACACTTCCGGGTCTGCCTTTTTCACGAATAATCCGGCGAATGGAGTTGTCTTGCCCATCTCACCTTTTTCATCTACTAACTGAACAAATGGCATGTCATATTTACGTCCGACTTTCGCATCGTCCTCACCAAATGCAGGAGCGATATGAACAACTCCGGTACCATCTGTCAATGTTACATAAGTATCACATGTTACATAAAATGCTTTTTTATTCTGCTTTGCGGCGCAGTCATAAGCACACTGATAAAGCGGCTCATACTCTTTGTACTCAAGATCCTGACCTTTGTATGTCTCAAGAACTTCATAAGCCTTTACACCATTCTCCTCATCGCCAAGTTTACCAAGAACCGTATCAAGAAGAGCAACAGCCATGTAGTAAGTATATCCGTCAGCAGCTTTTACCTTCGCATAATCCTCTTCCGGATTTACACAAAGCGCAATGTTAGATGGCAGAGTCCATGGAGTTGTTGTCCATGCAAGAATATATGCATCCTCGTCTTTAACTTTAAAACGAACGATCGCTGAACGCTCTTTTACGTCTTTGTATCCCTGAGCCACTTCCTGTGCAGACAGCGGAGTTCCACAACGCGGACAGTAAGGCACGATCTTAAATCCTTTATAAAGAAGTCCTTTATCCCAGATCTTCTTCAGTGCCCACCACTCAGACTCAATAAATGTGTTGTGATAAGTTACATACGGATCATCCATATCAGCCCAGAAACCTACAGTATTAGAGAAATCCTCCCACATACCTTTGTATTTCCACACACTCTCTTTACACTTTTTGATAAATGGCTCAACACCATATTTCTCAATCTGATCCTTTCCGTCAAGACCAAGAGCCTTCTCAACCTCAAGCTCGACCGGCAGTCCATGAGTATCCCATCCGGCCTTTCTCGGAACTTCATACCCCTTCATAGTACGGTAACGAGGAATCATATCCTTGATAACACGTGTCAGAACATGACCGATATGCGGTTTACCATTCGCAGTCGGCGGTCCATCATAAAACATATACTGTGGACAACCCTCGCGGTCCTCCATACTCTTCTCAAAAATGTGATTGTCTTCCCAGAATTTCTCCGTTTCCTTCTCCCGGTCAACAAAATTCATGTCTGTTGAAACCTTCTTATACATAATATCCTCCTTGTTGGGGACGTAGCATTTTGCCAAAGTACTACGTCCCAATCATTGATTAAGGGTGTCCCTTTTTGCATTTTGCGGTGTCCCTTTTTTACCATTAAACAGAACTTATTGTAAAGATATTACTTTCTTATACAATAAAACAGGCTCCCGTCCTGATTAGGACGAAAGCCTTATACTTACGTTTATAAACCACCTAAACATACTGACATATGCTTTCCCTGTAACGGTGGAACTCCGTCAGGTCTTACTGAATTCTGTTCCTTATGCCTGTGCAGATGCCCTGGCTCATATCACAGATCGTTCAAACTCTGAAACTCGGAAGTGATCTTCAATTATATCTTACTTGTACCGGATTCCCACCATCGCCGGTTCTCTGTATCGTTGGGATATAACCTACTGTCTTCGTCAACGTCTTTAAATATCTCATACACTTTTTTATTATACGAGTTTTATCACAGATTCGTCAAGGGGTTAAGCCCCTTTTTACAGGCAAAGTTTCTATGACTCAAAGTTTCTATGGACCAGAGTATTATCAGCCAGCGTGAGATTAACGTAGATACAGAAAGTTATGTAACGGCTCTTCGTGCTTCCCTGCGCCAAAGCCCGGATGTTATACTCCTCGGGGAAATGCGTGATTACGAGACTATGCAGGTTGCTATGACCGCCGCTGAGACAGGACATTTGATTTTCTCGACCCTGCATACGATCGGTGCAGCCAGCACGATCGACCGCATTATCGATGTATTTCCTCCAAACCAGCAGCATCAGATAGCTGTCCAGTTATCCATGGTACTGCAGGCAGTCATCTCACAGCAGCTTGTTCCATCTATTGATGAGAAAATGATTCCTGTCTTTTAACTCTTTATAAAGACGGGCAGATTACAGCAGAAACTACATTGGCATACGCAACTAATCCGGAGATGCTGAAAAGAAAAATGTAGGTTGTGCACGATCATCACCTGTCCGGGCGGGTTTTTGGAACTATGCTCACCACGAACACACTAAAAAAGGTCCACCGGACCTTTTTGTCGTATGCTTGGCAACAAAAAATGAGGACATAAGTGATTGTACCGCAAAACTTATATCCTCATTTTTCTATTTTATTTCTGCTATTTTATTTTCTGGTTTTTACTGTCCCTTTTCTTCACATTTCTTGTTGGCTGGATTTCTTACTCAAGTTCCTGGATTGCCTCAATTGTCTTGTGATACTCTGCTGTTACCTTGCTCATATAATCTGAAATGTTCGGATTACCTAGAACTGCAGTGTCTTCATTTCTCAATTCCTCTGTAAGCTGGCTGCTCACCTGATAAAGGCTTATCAGTGACAGGTTCTGGCAGACACCCTTCAGTGTATGGGCTGCACGGAATGCTTCTTTGTAATCACCCTCGCTTAATGTTCTCTCAAGATCGGCGTAGCTCTTATCATCCAGAAATTTCAGGAGAAACTTTCTCACAAGCTTCTCACCCATCAGACGTCTTACTACATCATCATAATCACCGCCGATTTTCTCGTATACTTCTTTTAACTCCATTTTGACCTTTCCCCCAATTCAAATACTGTACCTTACTATGTATTCGCAACTGTGTTTTACTGTTTCTTTCTCTTATTACTTTTTCTCTTATTACTCTTTTTTCTTATGCGGAACACCGTAGCTATAAATGTTATGATCAATATTACTAAAAGAATGCTCAGCCCCAGAATAACTTTTCCTTTTGTTGTTCCAAGTGACAGGTGTTTCCCGGATTTGGTCTGTTTTTTACTGTTGTCATGTCCACTGGATTTGCTTTCGTCCTGAGTACTGTCTGTATGCGCTTTCAAATAGGATTTGCTAAGCTTCACCTTTGCAGTTCCAAGTTCATGACCATCGTAACTGTATGTCACAATTCCTGTGCTGCTATCTTCTGTATCCTGCGTGATTCTCTGATCCAAAGCTGTAAAATCCACACCATTTGGCAACATCACATAATTCGGTTCACTCTGCCCGTCTTCTGTCAGAAATGTTTCAATATCCTCAGATTTCTCCTGGGTTGTCACATCTACTTTTGTGAAATTATTAAATGCATATTCAAATAAATTCGTGGTGTCCGGATATATGTTCTTTCCGTGAGTCCTCAGTACCACACACACCAACTGAGTCTGCCCATTGTCCGCCATCGTAATCAGCGTTGACAACGCATCTGATGTATAGCCAGTCTTTCCACCTATTGTATATGGATAATAATTGGAATTCGACGGCTGAAGCATTTTATGCTTTTGATGGAAAACGTGTTCTTCCGTCGTCTCGCTGGCTAGAATTGTATAATTGAGAGTCTGCACAATCTGGAAAAATTCCGGATGTTTGAACAACTCCCGTCCAATCAGCGCCATATCTCTTGCACATGTGTAATGATTCGGATCATGCAGTCCATTTGTATTAGCAAAATTGGAATTCTCACCGCCCAGTTCCTTGCATCGGCTGTTCATCTGCTCTATGAACCAGTTGTAATCATGACCGGCATTCACTCCGACACTCTCACCTATTGCATATGCTGCTTCATTGGCAGATGCCAGAAGCATCGCATGCATTGCCTGATCCAGTGTGATTACATTTCCCTCTTTTAATCCGACGGAAGAATCTCCTCTCTGTAAAAACGCTACGCTGTCGTGGCTGAATGTCACATTATCCGTCAGTTGTCCATTTTCCAGTGCTACAAGCGCCGTCAATACTTTCGTAATACTTGCCGGATATTCATGAGCATCTATATTCTTGGCATACAGAATTGCTCCCGTTCCGACTTCCATAACAATTCCGGCTTCTCCATAAGTCCCAGGACCCTGCGGCCAGTCCTTATATCCATTCGATTCCACCGGCATATCATAGACCTGCTGCAATTCCTGAGCCTTTTGTTCTTCCGGTGTCAGTGCCTGCGCATCTGTACTCTGTGCGTCTATGGTCTGTGCATTCTCCGTAGCCGTTACCCCTGTCGCATATACACTCACCGCAGTATTGGCTGTAAACGTCACTGCCATAAGTGCCGTAAGCATCGCCGCGATGACTCGTTTGCCTGATATCATTGGCATTTCCTCCAGGTATTTTTCTTACTTAGTCTTTTTATTTTATCACATTTTTCTGCTGGATTCTATAATTATCTCCATAAAAAGACAAGATAATGACACGTATTTGCATTTTCCACAAGGATTGCTTATAATAAAAATATTTCATAACCTTGCACTGATAATAGGTAACGTTACATAAGGCACTTAAATCAAGAATAGGAGCATTTTTATGCATGTAGGAAAAAAATCACAAAAAAGAGAAAAATCTGTAATGTCAGTTTCTTTATATGGTAACGTAGTCTTTGTTGTAATCGAGCTGGTCATGGCAATTGCAACCGGATCTCAGGCAGTCCTCCTGGACGCAGTCTACGATGGAGTGGAGTTTTTTATGCTGCTTCCGTCCGTGTTCCTGATTCCACTTTTATACCGCCCGTCAAATGAACAGCATCCATTTGGATATATGCAGCTGGAAACACTATTTGTTGTAGTAAAAGGCATCACCATGACAGCCGTTACATTTGGACTGATTTTCAATAATATCCATCTGATGCTGCACGGAGGACACATTGTATCCTTTCATACAATTGCCGGATTTGAAATGTTCGCCTGTATTTTAAGCGTGATTGTCACAATTTATCTGCGAATTAAGAATAAAAACCTTCATTCTCCACTCATTACAATGGAGCTGCAAGGCTGGCAGATCGACTCCGTCATATCCCTCGGCATGGCATTCGCATTTTTACTGCCACTTATGATACCATTCGCATGGTTCGACCGCGTAACACCATATCTGGATCAAATCATTACGATCCTTCTGTCTGTTATTATGATCCAGACACCAGTCCGCACAGTCATCACCGGAATCCGCGATCTCATGCTGATTCCACCAGAGGAAGAAACAATCGAAGACATCAAAAAGACCGTAGAACCAATCATCGGTATCTACGGCCACAAAAATCTATACTACGATATTGTAAGAACCGGAAGAAAACTCTGGATCAGCGTCTACATCACATTCGACAAAGATATCGTATCACTGTCAAAATTCAAACACCTGCAAGATAAGTGCATCAAAGCACTGGCACAGAAATATCCAGATTTCTACTTCGAATTACTGCCAGATATCGAATTCACCGGAATTGAAGAAGAATAAAACACAGTTGAAAATGTATCTGTTCTGCAATCCTGACTTCCCACTAAGACTTGCTTTAGAGTCTTGAATATATTTATCTTATACCCTCCCCGTGTATTTGAATTGCAACAGAAAACATAGGATTTTTTGCGCCTAAAGTCTTTTAACCACTTTCCATATAAAGCAAAGCAAAAAATCAAAGCGTCTGGCCTGGAGACGCTTGCTTTTATCTCTTATAAATGCTAAAATACAATAGCTGAGTTTCCTTAGTTAAATGGATATAACAAGCGTCTTCTAAGAAAAAGCCGAGGCATTCCCCAAATTGGGGAACGTTCTAATATTACCAAATCGAAAAAATCTGTAGATTGACAACTCGAAAAAGAGTTGATAATCTTATATATGGCCGAAGGGAAAAATCCTAGAAACCCAGTAAAATCAAGGGTTTGCGGCATGTGTCGTCATAGCTCAGCTGGATAGAGCACTCGCCTCCTAAGGTTGCGTTACAACGGCCACCTCAAAAAAAACTAAATAAGGGAT
>ERZ791886.1155-NODE-1155-length-13930-cov-2.122667_pt1 | contig 13930 bp, 9 predicted proteins | sample MGYA00510158_ERZ791886 | MGnify/ENA primary metagenome ERZ791886 (study PRJEB30046, sample SAMN00792063) | human gut metagenome | study: EMG produced TPA metagenomics assembly of the A metagenome-wide association study of gut microbiota in type 2... | reverse complement strand
TAAACAAGATTTGGTGTATTTTGTGAGATATTTATAAATCCTCCGCATCCTGTAACATTCGTTCCAAAATGGCTTACGTTAACATTTCCGATCGGGTCAACCTCAGCGAGACCAAGATATGTAACATCAAGACCTCCTCCGTCATAGAAGTCAAACTGAATACCCTGCTCCACAACAGCCCACGCGTTCTGCACTGCGCCGAAGGCCTTGCCTCCCATCGGTATCCCAGCCACTGCACCGCTTTCAGACGTCATAGTAATTAAATCACTTATTCCTTCCTCAGCGGCAACATTTGCTACTCCCTCAGGTGTGCCCACTCCAAGGTTAATTACCGCCCCTTTTGAAAGCTCCATAGCTGCCCTTCTGCTTATAACCTTTTTTGCGTCTAATGGCAAAGATGCAATATCATCAGTCGGGACAAAGGAGTGTCCTGACATGCTCGGGTCATAAAAGAAAAGCTGTGTCTGTCTGTGGTTTTCGACCGGATCCTTTGAAATTACTACTGCGTCCACAAAAATTCCCGGAATTGCTACTTTATCAGTCATAAGCCTGTCGCATGTGTATTTAACCTGGACAATTACCTTTCCTCCGCAGGCCTTAGCTGCCATTGCAATTACCCTCATATCTACAGGCAGCGCCTCCTCTTCAAAGGATATATTGCCATACATGTCTGCCGTAGTGCCTCTTATAATAGCGACATCAATTTTAGGAGTTTTATACATCAGATACTCCTCATCATCAATGTTAACTACCTTAACAACATCCTCTGTCGTTTTAGCATTCAGCTTTCCACCCTCTATCCTTGGGTCAACAAAGGTTTTTAATCCAAGCTTTGTTATATGTCCGGGCATTCCCTTTACCGCTTCATGGAACAAATCCACAATGACCCCTTGAGGCAGGTTATAGCCGATAATTTTATTCTCCTCTATCAGTTTTCCCAGAGAAGCGCAGGTGCCATAGTGCCCCGCTATTACGGAAGCGAGCAGTCCTTCATGGGCCATATGCTGCCATCCGTGTACATCATCCCAGCACCCCTGACCGGCTGCAAAAATTGCTTTAAGGCTTTTGGGTTCCCCTTTTTCCAAGAAACTTTTCTCTATTCCCTTCATTATTTCTTCGGGCACACCTGACATACAAATGCCGGACGTTGCAATACAGTCTCCGTTGTTAATCAGACCAATGGCATCTTCAAGTGAAATCACCTTACTCATAGATAAACCTCCTTAAATTTTTGATTAAGGCTAACACGAGTTTGTTAACCTACAAACAATTAAAAGCAATTTCCGTGCCAACCACATATCCATATACAGGTAAAATTCTATTTTATAAGAATTATTTTTTGATTTTTGTGCAACTCGCAGGCTGAATATTATTTTTCCAACTGCGCATCAAATGAATTTTATTGATATTTTACAGAAATAAAATATTTCGGTTTATGCGGACAAATCAAATTTTATTTATGTTATAATTTCAACAAACAAAAGATAAATTAGACAAAAATAGAATTTTCTAAAAAAATAGAATACATTTAAAGAATTTCAGAACAGGAGGAACTAAAATGGAATATATGGAAGATCTCCCTGATGAAGTTAAATATTATAGAGATATAATATATAATTATCAGGGCAGCATTATTGTCGTAGATAAAACAGGAAAGCTTGTTTTCTGCAATAACGGAACCTGTGAACTTACCAGCATGACAAGAGACCAGCTAGTAGGTAAAACTGCTTATGACCTAAAACGTACAAAGGTTTTCAGTGAAAGCTCTCTCATAAACACATTGGAGTCAAAAAAACCGTCTATATGTTATCTTGTAATTAACGGGAACAAAAACAGAGGAGTTTACGCTTACTCGGTACCGCTATTTGATGAAAGCGGAGAAATTAAAAACGTAATAGCATTCAGTCAGGGTGAGGCCTTTTCTGACGAGTACTTTTCAAGAATAGAGTCGGAAAAAAGGCATATTAAAGATATGTTTAAAAAGGTCATAATTGGCAACGAAGACAATCAGTATATTGCCGTAAATCCACAAATGAGAGAGATATTTAATTTTGCCGCACAAATATCGAAAGTAGACACAAATATCATAATATACGGAGAATCCGGAACCGGAAAAGAGGTATTGGCTAAGCATATTCATAACTGCAGCCATAGGAATAAAGAAATTTTTATACCAGTTAACTGCTCGGCCATTCCTGACGATTTAATTGAATCTGAAATGTTTGGATATGAAAAAGGTTCCTTCACTGGCGCAAGCAGAGAAGGAAAGCCCGGACTTTTTGAAATAGCTGACAACGGAACATTATTTTTAGATGAAATAGGCGACCTTCCCTTTCATCTCCAGCCTAAACTGTTAAGGGTGCTGGAAACCGGAGAAATCAGAAGAATAGGTGGAAACCGTTCAAGAAAACTTAATGTAAGAATAATTTCCGCTACAAATAAGAATCTATCGGATATGGTTAAAAACGGTACTTTCAGGGAAGACCTCTATTACAGACTAAATACTCTTCCGCTGACTATGCTTCCATTAAGGCAGCGCCAGGAGGACATAGAGCCAATGATAGAGCACTTTTTAAAAATATATAATAAGAAATTTGATATGAATGTAAAAATGCCAAAAAAATGTATTGATACACTTAAAAACTATTCATGGCCGGGAAATGTAAGGGAGCTAAAAAATATAGTTGAAAGGTATGTTATAACAGATGGAAAGGCGGCCTCAAGCCTGTATAAAAGTATTGTCAGCCTGCCTGACGGAACTGAAGCCAATAATACGTCCGAATTTTTAAGTGAGGACGATATTCCATCTTACAGCAGCTATATGGACAAATGCGAAAAAGAATATCTTGAAAAGCTCCTCAAAGCAACTAATGGAAATGTGTTAAAAATATCAAATATAACCGGTTTGCATATCTCCGGTATATATCGTAAATTCAATAGATACGGACTTATCCCTAAAAAATATATTACTAAGGAATAAATAAAACCTCCGCGAAAATTTTACGCGGAGGTTTTATCAGCCTATTTTTGCCCATTTTTCAAACTCATCTATCGGCATTGGCTTTGAATAATAATATCCCTGCACCATTCGGCAGTTAATTCTTTTCAAAAACTCAATCTGCTCTTCAGTTTCTATTCCTTCAGCCACAGTGGCAATACCAAGCCTTTCAGCTAATTCCGTTATACATGATAATATGTTCTCAGCCTTTTCGGACTTTTCCCCCATAAAAAAGCTTCTGTCTATTTTTATACTATCTATATTAAATTCCTTTAATAAGCCTAAAGAAGAGAAACCAGCTCCAAAATCGTCAAGCGAACAGAGGAATCCCATTTGATGCATCTCATCTATTTGTTCCTTAATAAATTTTATGTCGTTTTCATGTAAAAAGATAGACTCAGTAATCTCCAGCTCTATATATCCGTCAGGTATATTATGAGAATCCGCTATACTCTTTAATTCGCTTAAGAAATCCGGATTTTTAAAATGAAGCCTTGACAAATTAACGGCTACTTTTATTTTGATGCCTTTTTCAAGCCACGTTTCCAGCAATTCGCAAACCTTTTCAAAAACAAAAACATCAAGCTTTATAATATATCCATTTTTCTCAAATATCGGTATAAAATCATCAGGCTGTATAAATCCCCGATCCATGCTGTACCATCTTACAAGCGCCTCGGCGCTTTCCGTTATTCCATTGTCAAGCCGTACCTTTGGCTGGAGAAAAACTCTGAATTCATCGTTTGCAAGCGCGTCGCTGAATGCTGCAGACATTTTATACTCTTTCCTAAGCCTTTCCATAAACGAATCATCGTAAAAGACACATTTTCCTTTATATTCGTCGGTGCAGTTTCTGCAAGCCGTTTTAGCCCTGTCATGTATTAATGTCATATCCATAGATTTATCATTTACAATGTATACACCTATTAAAAATTCAATATTATAGGCCTCTTTTTCTGAATTATTGAAGGAGTTTATATCTTTCAATATATAGTCTATTCTATTTTCTATTATGCTTTTGTTATTCTCATGCAAACATAAAGAAAAATGATCCATTTCACTTCTTGCCGCCAACTCATCACTATGTATATTTCTCTTTAAAACACTCATTATGTATTTAAGGGTTTTATCACCCTCTGAGCTGCTATACCTTTCGTTAATTAATCTAAAATTCTTTATGTTCAGATGTATAATTGAATAACTATTTTCCGGCGCATTTTTGATAATTTCTGCGCTTCTAAAATTAAATGCCAGATTATTCATTTCTCCTGTCAAAAAATCTGTGAACGCCAAATCCTCCAGTATCTTATGATTCAAGCGATTATAGTACAGAAGGAGCATAATAATAAAGATAAAAATTGCAGTTACAACAGCCACAAGTATAAACATATATGATATATACGTATTCGTATCATAGGATAAAATGTCCGCTCTTACTAAAGTAAGCACGACCCAGTCATAGGTATCTAATGAATTGTACGCCATAACGACATCATCATTTTTGACAGTAGTAAATGTTATAGTACCGTCGGCATGCCCTCTCATATTTTTTTGCATATGCTCAACATCACGTACAACATTTAAGTCCGACTTTGACTTAAAAATGTCTTCAAGCGCCATAAAAGGCTCAAGATCAGTGGGAGATATAATAACTTTTCCGTTGCAGTCAGTAATACATATTAATCCTTTTCCCTCAAAACAGCTTGTTTTAAGAATGTTCTGCATAGATTCCTTATATATAACTCCGCCTAGTACACCCTCTATTCTTCCATCACGATATATTGGAACGCTGTAAAGCAGGCTTTGTCCGTCTAAAAATGAGACGCCCTCTTTTCCGTTAAATGAGTTTTTCACTCCAGGCAAATCTATTATATCAATTTGATTTCCATCGGTACTGAAATAATTTCCGCTTTGATCTGTAATGATTAATGAGTTAAAATCAAGAAGTTCAGCCTTTCTGCCCATATATTCTTTAAGTCCGTCTATATCTTCCTCAAAACTTATTCTGGAAATACTGTCTTCAACCATTTCCAGATCCTGTGTTATGTTAAAAAGTTTCTCGTCAACGTAAGCTGTCACCTGAGATGAGACGTCGCTTACATAACCTTTTGTCTTTTCATCAACAGCAGCTTGCAGCCTGACAGTTGTCGAAATGATGATTAATGAAACGGCTGCAATAATAATGGCAAAAACAAAAATCATCCTATTATTTAACGCATGTGATACTTTATTTTCATAATTTATGTTCATAGTTTTCTCCATAATTAAATAATATGCTATTTACAGTTTAAATTAAACACTGCCAGAAAACAACTATATATCTGTGTACATATGCATATAGCATGTCTTAATTTTTTATGATAATATTAATATAAGGAGGGTATTTCTATGGAAAACAAAAGAACTCTTCACGATTATCTTTATGAAAATATTAAAAGCCAAATAGAAGATGGTTATCTGAAATACGGCGATACTCTGCCCTCGATTAAGGATATGCATAATATATATAATGTCGGAGTCAGAACTGTTAGAGAAGTGATAAAGGAATTGAGCTTTAACGGATACATACAAACCCATGAGAGAAAATTATCTGTGGTCTCCTATCGTTTAGAAAATAAAGATAAAAACGATTTGAGCGTTTCTTCATTAATAAAGCGCAGAGACACAATATTAGATGTCTATACGGCCATGGAAATTATTATGCCGTCTATATTCTATTTCTGTTCAGGGTTTTGTGACTCTGAAACATTTTTAAATCATAAAAAGCTGTGCAGACAGCTAGGCAAAAAAATCCGTCTGACCTATGGCCTTCATCTTCAAAAATTCTACATGATATTCTAAATAAGTCAGGAAACCCGCTCTTTAGCGATGTATATTCAAGCCTTGAATCTTATACCCAAATACCTGTTCACCATAGTTACGTCCATCCATTTATAAAAATTTCTGAAAGGTTTGATACAAAGCGTTTCTTTTGGGTACTGAGTTCACTTAAAAGAAGTAATTTTAATGAGGTACACCATAGGTTTAAAACGATGTATATATATTTAAAAAATGGGGTTCGACAATATCTTGATACATTGTCTGCAGATTTCTCTGACATTAAAGCAAAAGAACCCTTTGATTACCAATTGAATTCTGAAGCATCATTAACACATTTCTACAAGAAAATTCAGCTTGATATTATATCAAATATTGAAAGAGAAGAATTTGCTGATGGAGAACTTATACCCTCGTCAAAAAAACTAGCCGAGCACTATGATGTATCACTTTCTACTGTCAGAAGGGCATTATATATGCTGAACGAAATAGGGATTTGCCATACCGTAAACGGGGTAGGCACATATGTAACTAAACCAGACAGTACCTCTGTAATACGATGTACTCAGAACAAAACATATAGAAAGGATATATTTTCATTTTTGTATGCCTACCAGTTTATGACCGTGGCTATATATCCTGCGTCAGCCTATACGTTTAAACATATCAAAAAAGAAGACATTGAAGCATTAGCCGATAAAATAAAATCCAATACAGGATTTGCTATTTCATACATACTTGAATGTGTTATGGAAAGGCTCCCTAATAAAACCCTTAAATTAGTATTTAATGAAATAAATAATATGCTGTGGGTTGGAAATTATTTATCATTTTTTCAACGTGGGAAAAGCCGTATAATTCTTGAGCAAAAGGGAATTTCAGCAATGCACTATCTCACTGTAGGCGACTGTGAAAATTTCTCAAAAGAGCTTTCTGACAGCTTTGGGGCGATTTTAGAGTCCATAAGGGATTTTATCATATCGTGCGGTATGAAGGATGCTGAAAAAGTTATTGTCCCAAAAATATATAAATAAAAGTGCCGTCTTTTATACAAAGACGGCACTTAATTACTCTACTGTCACGCTTTTTGCAAGGTTTCTAGGCTTATCTATATCAGTTCCAAGATTAAGAGCCATATAATAAGCAAAAAGCTGGTTTGGAATATTCGCAAGCACAGGCGCAAGCAAGCCCATAGTTCTAGGTATATATATAACGTCATCAGCAACATCGGCAATTTTCGTATTGCCCTTCATTGCAATAGCCATTACCTTTGCACCTCTTGCCTTTACTTCTTTTATGTTGCTTATTGTTTTCTCGATAAGCTCCTCCTGAACAGCAATAGCAACAACAAGAGTGTTTTCATCAATCATAGCAATAGGTCCGTGCTTAAGCTCTCCAGCCGCGTATGCCTCACTGTGAAGATATGCTATTTCCTTTAGCTTAAGCGATCCCTCCTGGGATACAAGATAATCTAGGCCTCTTCCGATATAAAATACATTCCGTACTCCCTTATATTTTTCAGCAAGCCTTTTTTCAACCGATTCCTTCTGCAGTATATATTCAATCTTTCCCGGAATTGTATAAAGCTCCTCTTTAACAGCTTTAAATTCATCTTTTGACATTTTTCCGATGGCAACAGCTATATGGCATGTAAGAATATACATAGCGGCAACCTGAGCCGAATAAGCCTTTGTAGATGCAACAGCTATTTCAGGTCCTGCAAGTATATAGAATACATCGTCAGCCTCTCTAGCTATAGAGCTTCCCACTGCATTTACAACAGCAAGTACCCTTGCACCGCTTCTTTTGGCAATTCTCAACGCTTCAAGGGTATCTGCCGTTTCTCCGGACTGCGATACAACTATAAGCAAGGTCCTGTCATCGAGTATAGGGGCTTTATATCTGAACTCGCTTGCCACCTCACTTACAACCGGTATACGGCATACCTTTTCTATAAGGTGCTTTCCGATAAGTCCTGCATAATATGCAGTCCCACAGGCAACAACGTATATTCTGTCTATGTTATCCAGCTCTTCCTTGCCAAGCTTTATATTATCAAGAACTATCCCTTCCCCATTTTCGGGAACTCTTTTAAGTATAGTCTCTCTTACGATTTTAGGCTGCTCATGTATTTCCTTTAGCATAAAATGCGCATAACCGCTCTTCTCCGCTGCCTCAATGTCCCAGGTCACATGATATATATCTCTTTTAACGGGATTTTCGTTTTTGTCGTAAATCTTTATATCATCAGGGGTTAATACAGCTATTTCATCCTCTTCAAGAAAATACACCTCTCTGGTATAGTTCAGAAGAGCCGGTATATCACTAGCGATAAAGTTCTCTCCGTTTCCGTTTCCTACTACTAACGGTGAACCTTTCCTGACCGCTATTAAAGTATTCGGGCAGTCCCTGCAGATAATTCCAAGAGCGTATGCACCCTCAAGTCTAGATACCGCCTTAAATACAGATTTTTCGAAGCTTAATCCTTCTTTATAATAGCTGTCTATTAGATGCGCTATAATTTCTGTATCCGTCTCAGAGACAAAATGAAAACCCTTTTCTGAAAGCTCTTCTTTAATTTCCATATAGTTTTCAATAATTCCGTTATGTACAACGGCTATAACGTGGTCTTCACTCATATGTGGATGTGAGTTTATATCCGATGGGGCACCATGTGTTGCCCATCTTGTATGCCCAATTCCTAATGTCCCTTTTAGCGGGTGTTCTATGAGAAGCTTTATAAGGTTCGAAAGTCTTCCCTTTGTTTTAAGCATATTTATATTCTTTCCGTCATGTACCGCCATTCCGGCAGAATCATATCCTCTGTACTCAAGCTTATTTAATCCGTCAATAAGAATAGACGGCGCTTGATTTTTTCCAACATACCCTACAATACCGCACATTTTGGATACCTCCTTAAAATGTCACTGCAAATTTCTCTCAATGATAGAAGCCAGCCTTTCTGCATCCATCTGCATCTGCTCTATATCCTTTCCCTCTATCATAACCCTAACAAGAGGCTCCGTTCCGCTTGGTCTTATTAGCACACGGCCCTCGCCCTCAAATTTTTTCTCAAGCTCATTTATGGCCTTTTTGACCTCAGCGTTTTCCATATAGCTGTGTTTATTTTCGTTTTTTATTTTCGCATTTACAAGCACCTGAGGATAAATGTCCATTATTTTTGCCAATTCGCTCGCCTTACATCCTTTTTCTTTAAGCACTGTAAGAAGCTGAATAGCAGTTATAATACCATCTCCTGTTGTATTATACTCATGGAAAATAATATGGCCGGATTGCTCTCCGCCAAGGGTATAGCCTCCCTCAAGCATTTTTTCAATTACATATCTGTCTCCTACATTTGCCTGCTCTATATTAATACCGTTTTTATCAGCCATTACCGAAAGTCCCATATTGCTCATAATTGTGCCTACAACAGTATTTCCGGGCAGTTTTCCCTTTTCTTTCAGGTAAAGTCCGCATATAGCAAGTATTTTATCACCGTCTATTAGCTCGCCATTTTCATCAACTGCCAAACACCTATCTGCATCACCATCGAAGGCAAAGCCTATATCTGCACCATTTTCCACAACCAATTCCTGAAGGGATTTTATATGTGTAGAACCGCAGTTAAGGTTTATATTATTGCCGTCAGGCTCATTGTGAATAATACAAAGTTCTGCACCAAGGTTTAAAAGAGCTATAGGCGCAGCCTTATATGACGCTCCATTAGCACAGTCAATGGCAACCTTAAGTCCTTTAAATTTTATACTTCCTGATGAAGATAGGAAATCAATATAATCATCAAGCGCTTCCTCTGCAACACTTTTTGTACCTATAAAACCTCCTGTTGGCTTAGGAAGGTTATCCGTCTTGCTCATAACAATATTCTCTATCATATCTTCAAGCTCATCTCTGAGCTTATAGCCCTTATTGTTAAAAAACTTAATTCCGTTATACTCAACCGGATTATGCGAAGCAGAAATCACTATTCCAGCATCCAGCTTATATTTTCTAACAAGATAAGCCACAGCCGGAGTCGGAATAACCCCCGCCAGTACCGCATGAGCCCCTACTGAGCAAATGCCTGCCGTAAGTGCGGCCTCCAGCATATCCCCTGATATTCTGGTATCCATTCCCACAAGTATTCTCGGTGTATGGTAAGTCTCTTTAGTAAGCACATAAGCACCGGCCCTGCCAAGCTCATATGCCATACGTCCTGTAAGCTCTGTATTGGCCACACCTCTTACTCCGTCAGTGCCAAACAATTTCCCCATAAAATTAATATCCTCCCAACAACTGTACAGTTGTTATATATTCAAAACAAAATCATATTTAAATCCTATTAAAGTTCTGTATTATTATATCACCGGTTTTTTATTCTGGCAATAACCCTATACTACTATTGTATTTCAGTATAATAGCAAAAAATCCCACAGAACTCATATTTTCCGTGGGACTTTATATTCAACTAACAATTCCAGCTAAATCTCCGCTTGCAGGCATTCGTAAATTTTCAGTAGTTTTTGCTGTATTTGTATAAGCATAAACTACAAACGGTTCTTCTTCATTTAGAAGATATATGTAATAGCATGGAACAAGTCTTATTTTTGAGCCGTCAACTATTTCCTCAGATTCCTTCAGCGCGTATCCTATTTCCATATCTTCAATAAATGCGCCTGAGCTTTCTCTATTCTTACTATCATGTATATATGTAAGAATAGCCTCGGAAGACGCACATATTTCCCTGCTGTCTTCAACAAATCCATTAATATCATAATTTTCAGACTCAATCGTCTTTATTCCGCTTTCATCTATAAAGAATATACAGTAGTTGCAGAATACCTTATAGCCCTTATAATACTCATAGTATTCCAGCTGGTATCCTCCGTTTTTATATGTAATTCTGTCAAGTACGTAATCTGAGTAGCTGTTACCAAGCTTTTTCATGAATTCTTCAGCCAGTTTTCTTGCCGCGTCCTTTCCGACTCCGTTCAATTCACCTTTCCCGGTAGGGCAGCTGTAGCTTAGTCTGCTGTCCTCAGCAATTAACTCTGATGAGTAGCTTTTTAAAATAGCCTGTTCAAACTCTACTTCTGTTTCTACGGCTTCTCCCTCGTCAAAAAACATCCTTTTAAGCTCATCTAAATCCGGAGACGTTACAGTGACATCCAGCTGCTTCATTGGCTTATAGTCTTTAATAAGCTCGGTATAAATACCAATGCCGTTTTGTGACAAAAGCTTATATACAGCGGTTTCCTCAGACTGCTGCAAATGATAATCATTGTTATAAAATCTGTTCAATATGAATAAACCGGCGTTAAGGGCAATAAGCACTATAATTATAATTTTTTTAGCTTTTCTCCAGTCCAAGCCCATCACCTCATTTATATGTTTCCCCGACTATTACACTGTTGTTAACCGTCGTAAACCATTTAATATAAATATGCTCTCCGCCGTCTAAGTAATATCCGATTGCCATATCAGCTACAGATGTTACATCCTCTGTACCCGTATATTTCATGATGGCATCATCCCAAGCTGATATCATATCCACATTTATTTCAGCTGTTAGCTCACTGTCAGGTGAAAAATCAGCAATATATCTTTTGTATCTTTTTACACTGTCGTTGCTGACTACCACTTCGATTGCATGGCCCATTCCGCTTTGCTCGGCCATATCAGCTGAAAACTTAACAGGTATGTTGTCAACTGCATAATCATAATAAAAAACCAGTCCATCGTTTCTTGTCTCTACACCAGCTAAATAAATGTCATTTGTTATAAACGTGTCTCTTTTAATAAAATTCTCGCTGATTGTATATGCGCTTGAAAGGGTCTGTTCTGTATTTGATGCACCTGTGTCATAATTATAATACTCAAGCACACCATTTTCATAATATTTAACTACAACATTATCATTACTAAAGGTATATACCCCATTTACACTTGAAGCATCATCTCCGGAGACATAATTCCCGAAAAAGTTATTCACACACTGTCCCAGCCTATCCTGCATGAACTCTCCATTTTCATCTAAAAACGGATTTTGTACATTAATCGCATTATATGTGTACTCGCCGTCTGTCCACTGCGGCACATAAATACTGTCAAATATATTCAGACCGCTCTGTACAGTAGATATATAATCAATGTCCCCGTTATCAGAATACTGCATATTCTGTATCGCATTATACAGCGCAGAGGACGATCCTGCTCCTGTCAATGTAAATAAATACGCTTCTGATGTACTGCTGTCAATGAAATAGCAGTAAGTGTTCTCAGAGCTGCCGCTGCCGGGTATAACGACTACATAATTTATACTTTTCACATTTTCTGAAAAAGCCTTATTTGTAATGCCGAAACCCTTCATGTACTCCCTAGAGGAAACATAGAATGAATATTTCATTATTACAGCCTTGCCTTCTATGTAATCGCTCCAGTTTATCTGTGAAACTGAGTCGAACTTCCCATTTCTGAAAACATCGCCTATGACATTTTCGCACAGCTGTACAACCGACGAATTGTTAGTATCAGAATAGAGCATATTAAATTTTCTGTTTCCATATCCCACAACTGTTTTTTCAGGTTCTATTACCTCATAGTTTTTATCGGTCTCATTTATTTCCCCACCGGTAGAATTATAGAGAGAATAAAAAAAGTTATGGCTTTCGGTATTCCCAAGCCATAACTTTCCCGTCTGAAACACAGCTGCGGCAATAAGTACAAAAATAGCTAAATCTGTTAGTTTATTATACTTCATCTAATCACCGCTTATTTATATTATCAGTCTATAGAAAATGAAATATAAGGAACCAGTCCATTGCCCGGTATACATACGCCGCGCTCAAGCCTGTTCTTTATTTCCTCACTTTTTCTCTTAATAAGTGCCATTACACTCGCACTGCCGTCCTCGGTGCTGATAATGATTATGTTCTCTCCCTCAAAAAGCTTTACGTTTTTAGAAAAGAAACCGCTGACTCCTATTTCTATCTCATAGGACTTCATCACCGTCAAAACATCCTCGTCATCCTGTGTACATACGTCAATGGTTATAATAGTTCCCCTTTCAGCTCTTCCCGTAATGGTACGGGTGTCATTGAATGTGGACTCATATCTTTTATCCATATCTATACCGCCTGTAATTTCAATAACATCAGGCTCTCCGTTATAAACAGCAGCGAACGCATTAGTAGAGATAAGCATAGTTATCATAACTGTGAGAATTGCTAATAATTTAATTTTTCTCATTTCCATGCGCCTCCTCCGCTTAAAAGTCACAGCGAAGCAAAGGCTCGCCGTGCAATATAACTGTTGTAGATATATTATATATTTGCAATGTTACAGTTATATTACACTTAGCTTACTGTTAAGTTACAATTATTCGAAATCGTCATCATTTTCGGATAACTTATAGTCCTGTCCTTTTAAGAACCACATTGTCATTGTTGTTCCCTTTCCATACTCGCTTTCAGCCGTAAGCTTTCCCTCGTGGCTCTCCATTATTTCCTTTGCTATAGCAAGGCCGAGACCCGTTCCCCCCATAGACCGGCTTCTGGCTTTATCTACTCTGTAAAATCTCTCAAATACCCTTGGTAAGTCTTCTTTAGAAATGCCCATACCGTTGTCTTCTACACTTATTTTATAATAGCGTTTATCCTCTGTCACATAAATTCTGATTGTAGCTCCCTCAGGGCTGTATTTAATAGCGTTTGTTGTTATATTATTTATAACTTGATTTGCCCTGTCCCTGTCGGCAACAACGTATGTGTCGTTATCAGGCCACAGCTCCATAATCAGTTTCTGATTTTTATTATCCGCGTGTATCTTATTCTGGCGCACATTTTCGCTAATCAGTTCATTTATATAAACCTTTCCTAAATCAAGCTTTACCTGCTCATTATCGAATCTGGAAAGCTGAAGCAGGTCTCTTACAAGAAAAGACATCCTGTCAGTCTCCGTATTAATAATGTTTAAGAAATCCATAGCTACGGCTTCATCCTCAAGCGCTCCAAACATAAGCGTTTCCGTGTAGCTTTTTATTGTTGTAAGCGGCGTGCGCATTTCATGAGAGACATTAGCTACAAACTCTTTACGCATATTGTCCAGTTTCTTCTG
>ERZ791886.1152-NODE-1152-length-13934-cov-2.001873_pt1 | contig 13934 bp, 19 predicted proteins | sample MGYA00510158_ERZ791886 | MGnify/ENA primary metagenome ERZ791886 (study PRJEB30046, sample SAMN00792063) | human gut metagenome | study: EMG produced TPA metagenomics assembly of the A metagenome-wide association study of gut microbiota in type 2... | reverse complement strand
TATGCAGCCTTCATTCAGGCATTGTGTTGCCGGGCGTGCTGCCGGTTTTATTGGTCAAATGGCGCTTCGTGTTTAAGAACTTTATCGATCACATCCAGTACGCCTTCACGGTTATTGGAGCCTGCGCGGTATTTTGCCGCTGCGACGACCGCGCTACCGGCATTTTCCATTGCAAAACTAAAGCCTGCCTGACGCAGCATCTCAATATCGTTACCGCCATCGCCAAAGACCACCACTTCGCTGTCGTCTATTCCCCATAATTTCTGCAGTTGGCGAAGGCCATTGGCTTTATGTACGCCGGGGATAATCAGATCGATGCTGCCGTTGCCGGTGTGGACCGACACCATAATATCGCCGATGGCCTCATGTAATGCTTTTTGTACTTGTGGAATCAGTTCATCGGAAAGATTCAGGCCAAACTTAAAGAAGATATCCTCTAAGTTGTCAAAGTTATCGACGTATTCCAGACGGTGATAATACATTTCCGCCACCGTTTTCATGGCATCGTCATATTTTTTGAGTGTATAGGCACTATTTTTTCCGCAGGCAATAATTTCCACTTCCGGGCGCGTCAGCAAATGTTCCACGACAGTAGCAAACGCATCCTTCGATAGCTCGCCATTAAAAACATCTTTGCCTTCGCTCACTACCCAGCCGCCGTTTTCAGCCACAAAGGCAATTTCATTAGCAATTTCAGGGAAGAAAGAGATCAACTGATAATATTGATTCCCGCTGGCGACTACAAAGCGAATTCCTTGTGCTTTCATTTGCTGATACTGAGCCATAAACCGCTCACGGTTATAGGTTTTTTGATCGCTTAAGAAAGTACCATCCATGTCTACCGCAATTAATTTAATGCTCATCAACTATTCTCCATCGCCGTCTGCGTTTTGGTATCGGGTTTGGCGACGGCTTTCGCGACAATAGCCGCGAGAATAACCAGCACCAGTACAACCAGCATTGCACTACGTAATCCATAATGTTCGCCGAGATAGCCCAGCAGCGGCGGCCCGACGAGGAAAGCCAGATAACCGGTCGTTGCTACCACACTGACGCGGGTTGGTGCATCGGGGCCGGTATCGCTGGCGGCAGAAATGGTCAGCGGGAAGCCCAGCGAGGCACCCAGTCCCCAGAGTACAACAGACACCCCAGCGACCCAGGCGCTATCGACAAAAATAATCAGCCCAATACCCAACGCCCCCATTAGTGCACTGGCCCGAACCACGGCAACGCGACTGTAACGGTCGATGAACCAACCGCCGGTGAAGCGTCCAACGGTCATCCCCAGGGTAAAACCGGCATAAATCAGCGAGCCGGAAGTAGGGCTAAAACCGTGACCGTCAACCATTAATAAGGGTAACCAGTCGTTGGCAGAACCTTCGGCAAAGGCCATCGCCAGCACCACAACACCTATCAGCAGCAACTGGATATCGCGATAAAAAGGTACGCCTTTTTCGCAATGCTGGGTGCCATCGGCAGCATTTTTGCCCGTACCGTCAGGGATTGCCTGAATGGCGATATAAATAGGTGCGATACCTACCAGCGCCGCCAATAAAATGTGCACCGTTGCCGGAACGCCAAAGGCCGTCAGTGCCATCCCGACACCTGCGCCTGCCAGCGTGCCCAGGCTATAAAAACCGTGCATCATCGGCAAAACCGTCTTATTCATTTCTCGCTCAACGGCAGCACCTTCAACGTTTATCGCCACTTCCGCAGAACCAAAACTTGCCCCAAAGACGCCGAGACCAACGGCAAAGAGCAGGGGCGATGTCAGCCAGAGTGCCAGACTTAATATCATCATCCCGATCAATGCGCAGGACATCGTGACCAGGATGACATTACGTGTCCCAAAGCGTTTCACTAACCACGCCGAGCAGAGAATACCGCTCATCGAACCGATCGACAGACCAAAGAGAACACCGCCCATTTCAGCGATCGAGACAGAGAGAATATCGCGGATAGCAGGCGTACGGGTTGCCCAGGACGCCATTAACAGGCCTGGCAAAAAGAAGAACATAAACAGCGCCCAGGTTCGGCGTTTCAATGCATTACGTGAAGAATTTACGGTCATAGATCACGTCAAAATAAGAAGAGGGAAGACAACACATTAGCAAGGTTGTGTACATTTGTACACAATTGCAGAGAGAGGAAATGACATGCGTCGCGCTAACGATCCGCAACGGCGAGAAAAAATTATCCAGGCCACGCTGGAGGCGGTGAAACTTTACGGAATACATGCTGTTACGCACCGCAAAATTGCTACCCTTGCCGGGGTACCGTTGGGATCGATGACCTACTATTTTTCAGGAATTGATGAGTTGTTACTGGAGGCGTTCAGCAGTTTTACTGAGATCATGTCCCGGCAATATCAGGCATTTTTTAGCGATGTTAGTGATGCTCCGGGCGCATGCCAGGCTATCACCGATATGATCTACAGCTCACAGGTTGCAACGCCGGATAACATGGAGCTGATGTACCAGCTCTACGCGCTGGCTAGCCGAAAACCGCTATTAAAAACGGTAATGCAAAACTGGATGCAGCGCAGTCAGCAAACGCTCGAACAATGGTTTGAACCCGGAACCGCCCGCGCGCTTGATGCGTTTATTGAGGGGATGACGCTGCATTTTGTCACCGACCGTAAGCCGCTATCGCGCGAGGAGATTTTGAGGATGGTTGAGAGGGTTGCAGGGTAGTAGATAAGTTTTAGATAACAAAAAACCCATTTATGTAAACGGGTTAATGAAAACAACAAGTTAGATTAAAAACAATAAGTTAGGTTGGTGGTCAGTGGTGGTTATTACGGGGTAATGCCAACCGCTGCCGCCACTTTGTCGCCACTTGGCAGCGTTGCCAGAGGATTGAAACGGAGCGCCGTTTCCAGATGATCCGGTGCCAGATGTGCGTAACGCATAGTCATTTTTATATCGTGATGTCCGAGGATTTTTTGCAAAGCAAGGATATTTCCACCCGACATCATGAAGTGCGCCGCAAACGTATGGCGCAGAACGTGTGTGAGTTGACCGCGAGGGAGCACGATAGACGTTTTTTCCATCACGGATAAAAATTGAAAATAGCAGTCTGTGAAGAAATTGAACCCATCAAGCGCCATGATCTCTTCGTAAAGCTCTTTACTGATAGGGATACTTCTGTTTTTCTTCCCCTTCGTTCTTACAAAGGTAATTCGGTATTTGGTCACCTGTGAACGAGTAAGATTTACGGCTTCTCGCCAGCGTGCGCCTGTGCTTAAGCATATCTTAACTACCAGTGCTAGAATTGGGTCCTGACGTTTGCAATCAGCCAGTAATTCAACAATCTGCTCATGGGTAAGCCATGCCATCTCTTTTTCTGCGATGGTGAATTTTCGCATGTTCTCCAGTGGGTTCGGATACGCCCATTCGCCCAGACGGGATAGTTCGCTAAAAACACTACTTAGATAGCTTTGCTCCAGGTTAATGGTGACCGGGCTTGCTCCTTTCTTCCATTTCTCGCTGAAGTAGATCTCGCCTGTCAGGCGTTTATCTCGATAGTGGGCAAACATTTTAGAGGTGAGATCGGTTGCAAGAGGATTGCCCAGAGCGTCAACCATCAGCAGCAATTTGTCATAGACATGCTGCCCAGCAGTCAGAGATTTACCATGTAGTTTGAACCATAGCTCAACCACGTCTTTCAGGGTTCGACGATCCACTGATTCGCCCAGCCATGGCTTTGATTCGGTTTCTTCCATAGTGTGACGCTCAAAAGCCAGAGCTTCGCCTTTGGTGGCGAATTGTTTACGCACACGACGCCCACTTCGTCCGGCGGGGTAACATTCGCAAAGCCATTTCCCTGTGGTGAGTTTTCGTACTGCCATAAAAAATGCCCTCCAGTAGAGAGCATTTTTACTGTATGTATAACCAGTGTCAATGTATGAAATCCTACGACCATACATCTCACTGAAGCCATAATGAAGTTGGCTATTCTTTTTGCTATGTGAGCATGTAACTTTTGCGGTTAACCTGCGGCTCATTTTTATTTTAGACGCAGATATAAAAGCAAAAGTTATCGTGAGTTTTTAGTACAGATTTTTTTTGATTTACTAATAGTTCCATCATTGCAAACGAATTTGCCATCTGAGGTACAGTGAGAAACACCTCCCTTTTTCCCTGAGCAGGGATAATTTCTAGCATAGGTAGTTAGTGGGTTTAATAACAAAGAACATGACAAAACCACAAAAAATACCTTACCAAGCATAGTTTCCTCCCGGTACTATTTAACATACTTGACTGTTAAACTTATAATTTTACCAATTATTTCAATGTCTTCTATCTTACATTCGAAGGCTCTGTTTCCACCCTCGACGAAGATTCTTCCACCGGGTAAACGAGTAATGTCACGGATCGTTACTTCGCCATCAATACTTATTACCCATTTACCATCACGTATATCATCAAATTCTTTATCACAAATAAATTCAGAATTGTTATCTGTGATGACAAAAGGTTTTTTAAACGTAGAGGGTAAAAATCCCTTATCAAAAATATAAAAACCGTCTTCACGCAAGGCACCATCAGATAATACATATTTAGCAACTTCCATAGTATTTGTATTACCTGAAGTTTGCTTTGAACCATGTCCGGTTGTGAGCCAATTAAGCGAGGTGCCCGTTTCAAGGGCGCACTGGATTACCCATTCTGCTGGGAATGAGTCACGCATGTAGCGTGTGGCGAGTGTACTTTTAGAGATTCCTAAATGATCGCACAACGCCTGTCGAGTTTTGAATCCATAAGCTTCTACCATGCGCTCTATAGCGCCTCGTCCGCCTTTCTCCAAATTCATGGTCACTCCAAGTGAACTTTTATCTTGACGATTTCATTGTGCGATCGTATGTTTATGGTGTTCACAAAATACAAACGATCCGTATTCGTCCTGATTAATCATCATTAAACGAGGAATGTTGCATCATGAGACCTAACATTTCAATCACTCTTACCACGCCTCATGTGACTATTGAGCGCTATAGCGAGCTGACAGGGCTGTCCATCGATACCATCAATGACATGTTGGCTGACGGACGCCTTATCCGTCACCGTTTGCGCAAAGATAAAAAACGCGAAAAAGTGATGATCAACATAGCAGCCATGACCGTTGATGCGCTTTCAGAATGCAATCTAAACCTTAATTAGTTCGATTCTGAAATACATCAGAGGCATTGACCATGTTTGATTACCAAGTTTCCAAACATCCACATTTTGATGAAGCCTGTCGTGCATTTGCACTGCGCCACAATCTGGTGCAACTGGCAGAACGTGCAGGCATGAATGTGCAGATTCTGCGGAACAAGCTGAACCCAGCTCAACCTCATTTATTAACCGCACCAGAAATCTGGCTGCTTACCGATCTGACTGAAGATTCAACGCTGGTAGATGGTTTTCTGGCACAGATTCATTGTCTGCCATGTGTACCGATTAATGAGGTGGCAAAAGAGAAACTGTCACATTACGTCATGAGTGCAACCGCAGAGATCGGGCGTGTTGCTGCAGGTGCGGTATCTGGCGATGTAAAAACCAGTGCAGGTCGTCGTGATGCTATCAGCAGCATTAACTCTGTAACACGACTGATGGCGTTGGCTGCTGTTTCATTGCAGGGCCGTTTACAGGCTAACCCTGCGATGGCGAGTGCAGTTGATACCGTGACCGGACTCGGTGCTTCATTCGGTTTGCTGTGAGGTGCTTATGCTGACGAAAGAACCATCATTTGCATCGCTGCTGGTAAAGCAAAGCCCGGCAATGCACTACGGTCACGGCTGGATCATGGGTGAGGATGGAAAACGCTGGCATCCATGTCATTCACAAGATGAATTGCTGTCTGAATTGACCACGAGGAAACGGAGAAAGTCAAAATGTATGCAGCGGAAAGTGAAGTGGTTTATCAGTTTTGTTACAGAGGGGAGAGTTATTCAGTACCTGAAGATGATTTGCTCTGTTGTTATCCGTCGTTGTCGGGCGATGGCAGTTACTTTTTCACGCTAAAGGATGGGACGTTTTTACGGGGAGAGCAGGTTAAAGAGATGGTACGAAAAAATGTATCTCCCCTTGAGCGTTACCGTAAGAACAAAGAACGATAGGTGCGTTTGGGGGATATGAAGTATGGCAATTAATGGCGCTGCGGCGACTGTTCCATTAAGCCCCGGAGAACGCCTGAATGGACTTAATCACATTGCGGAATTAAGGGCGAAAGTATTTGGCCTGAATATTGAGTCAGAGCTTGAGCGGTTTATTAAAGATATGCGTGATCCACGGGATATCAATAACGAACAAAATAAACGGGCACTGGCTGCCATATTCTTTATGGCAAAAATTCCAGCTGAACGTCATAGCATCAGCATTAATGAGCTGACCACTGACGAAAAGCGGGAGTTGATTAAAGCAATGAATCATTTTCGTGCAGTGGTGAGCTTATTTCCCAGACGGCTAACCATGCCGAATTAACCAACCAATGAAATTAATGGCGTAAACCCGCCGGGCATCCCTTTATCTAAATTCAGGAGAATTGATTATGCGTAATATTGAAACCCTCTCGACCAAAACCGGACCGGATGACGCAGGGCTTAATATTTTACTGACAGAGGCTCGTCTGGAAGAACGCCGGGCAAGGGCTGAAGCAATGGCAGCTCGCCTTGATAGCCTGGCGTGTCATATCACATCCCGCCAGCTAACCCACGTCGAAGCGGCAGAACTGCTTCGTGTGACTGCTGAAGCAATCCAGAACGAAGCGCAGGAGATCCACTAATGGCTGATGCAATGGATCTCGTACAGCAGCGCGTTGAAGAAGAACGCCAACGCCATATCCGTGCTGCCCGTGCCAAAACGCCGGGCGTGTCCCGCGTGCTTTGCATTGAGTGTGAAGCGCCAATTCCGCCAGCACGCCGCCGTGCCATTCCGGGTGTGCAGCTTTGCATTACCTGTCAGGAAATCGCAGAGCTGAAAGGCAAACATTACAACGGAGGCGCTGTATGAGCACCATCCTGAAATGGGCGGGAAATAAAACTGCCATAATGTCCGAACTGAAAAAACATCTTCCTGCTGGCCCGCGACTGGTTGAACCTTTCGCGGGTTCCTGTGCTGTGATGATGGAGACGGATTATCCCAGCTATCTGGTTGCGGATATTAATCCTGATTTAATCAACCTCTATAAAAAGGTTGCCGCTGATTGTGAATCGTTTATATCTCGCGCCAGAGTTTTATTTGAGATCGCAAACAGGGAGGTGGCTTATTACAACATAAGGCAGGAGTTTAATTACTCAACTGAAATTACTGATTTCATGAAAGCGGTATATTTCCTGTATCTCAATCGTCACGGTTACCGTGGTTTATGTCGCTATAACAAGAGCGGGCATTTCAACATTCCCTACGGTAATTATAAAAATCCGTATTTCCCTGAAAAAGAAATTCGCGCATTTGCAGAAAAGGCCCAGCGAGCAACGTTTATCTGCGCCAGCTTTGATGAAACGCTGGCGATGTTGAAGGCGGGGGATGTGGTGTATTGCGATCCGCCGTATGACGGTACGTTTTCCGGCTATCACACTGACGGCTTCACTGAAGATGACCAGTATCACCTGGCATCTGTTCTTGAACATCGGTCATCAGAAGGACATCCGGTCATTGTTTCTAACAGTGACACATCCCTGATCCGTTCGCTGTATCGCAATTTTACTCACCACTACATCAAGGCAAAACGCAGCATCGGTGTGGCAGCTGGCGAGGGTAAATCAGCAACAGAAATCATTGCTGTTTCCGGGCCGCGCTGCTGGGTGGGATTTGATTATTCGCGTGGCGTGGATAGTTCTGCCGTGTACGGAGTACGTGCATGAGTCATGCCGATATGAACAACTGCTGCGGCTTTAACGAAGCTGCCGCATCGTTCTCATGGAACAGCCCGAAAAAGGCCATTAACCCTTATCTGGACCCGGTGGAAGTTGCGCCGGTTTCTACGCTTTCAAACCTGATCACTCTGTACGCTGCCGATAACGAGCAGGAACAGCTGCGCCGTGAGGCGCTGAGTGATCAGGTCTGGGAGCGTTATTTCTTTAATGAATCCCGTGATCCTGTCCAGCGCGAAATGGAACAGGATAAGCTCATTAGTCGGGCAAAGCTGGCGCATGAGCAGCAGCGTTTTAATCCGAATATGGTCATTCTGGCGGACGTCAACGCCCAGCCTTCCCATATCAGCAAGCCGCTGATGCAACGTATTGAATACTTCAGCAGCCTGGGCAGGCCAAAGGCTTATTCCCGCTATTTACGTGAGACGATTAAGCCATGTCTGGAACGACTGGAGCATGTACGCGACAGTCAGCTATCTGCATCTTTTCGCTTTATGGCAAGCCATGAAGGGCTGGACGGCCTGCTGATCCTGCCTGAAATGAGTCAGGATCAGGTGAAACGCCTGTCCACCCTGGTAGCTGCGCATATGAGTATGTGCCTTGATGCCGCTTGTGGCGATTTGTATGCCACCGATGACGTTAAGCCAGAAGAAATCCGCAATACATGGGAAAGGGTGGCAGCGGAAACCCTGCGTCTGGATGTCATCCCGCCTGCGTTTGAGCAACTCCGTCGGAAAAGAAACCGCCGTAAACCCGTGCCCTATGAACTCATTCCGGGTTCGCTGGCGCGTATGTTGTGCGCCGACTGGTGGTATCGGAAATTATGGAAGATGCGTTGCGAATGGCGGGAAGAGCAGTTGCGTGCAGTCTGCCTTGTCAGCAAAAAAGCATCTCCTTATGTCAGCTATGAAGCCGTGATGCATAAACGTGAGCAGCGCCGTAAGTCGCTGGAGTTTTTCCGTTCTCATGAACTGGTGAACGAAGACGGCGACACGCTGGACATGGAGGATGTGGTAAACGCCAGCAGCAGCAACCCAGCGCATCGCCGCAATGAGATGATGGCCTGTGTTAAAGGTCTGGAGCTTATCGCGGAAATGCGCGGTGACTGCGCCGTTTTCTACACCATCACCTGTCCGTCACGTTTCCATTCCACGCTAAATAACGGCAGGCCCAACCCAACCTGGACAAATGCGACGGTAAGACAAAGCAGTGATTATCTGGTCGGCATGTTTGCTGCATTTCGTAAGGCGATGCACAAAGCCGGATTGCGGTGGTATGGCGTGCGGGTGGCTGAGCCGCATCATGACGGTACAGTTCACTGGCACCTGTTGTGTTTTATGCGCAAAAAAGACCGCCGCACCATCACTGCATTACTGCGTAAGTTTGCCATCCGTGAAGACCGCGAGGAGCTGGGCAATAACACTGGGCCGCGCTTTAAGTCTGAGTTGATTAACCCGCGCAAAGGTACGCCAACAAGCTACATCGCGAAATACATCAGTAAGAACATTGACGGGCGTGGTCTGGCTGGCGAGATCAGCAAGGAAACGGGGAAATCCCTGCGTGATAATGCTGAATACGTTAATGCCTGGGCGTCTCTGCATCGTGTTCAGCAATTCCGCTTCTTTGGCATTCCGGGCGGTCAGGCTTACCGTGAACTGCGATTGCTGGCTGGTCAGGCGGCAAGGCAACAGGGGGACAAAAAAGCAGGTGCGCCGGTACTGGATAACCCGCGCCTTGATGCCATTCTGGCTGCTGCTGATGCTGGTTGTTTTGCCACCTACATCATGAAGCAGGGTGGCGTACTGGTTCCCCGCAAATATCACCTCATCAGAACTGCTTATGAAATCAACGAAGAGCCGACCGCCTATGGCGATCACGGCATTCGTATTTATGGCATCTGGTCACCTATTGCAGAGGGCAAGATCTGCACTCATGCCGTGAAGTGGAAAATGGTTCGTAAGGCCGTTGACGTTCAGGAGGCAGCAGCCGACCAGGGCGCTTGCGCCCCTTGGACTCGTGGCAATAACTGTCCCCTTGCTGAAAATTTGTACCAACAAGGGAAAGACAAATCAGCTGATGGAGATACCAGAACGGATATCACCCGCATGGATGACAAGGAGTTGCACGATTACCTGCACAGTATGAGCAAAAAAGAGCGCCGGGAACTGGCAGCAAGGTTACGCCTTGTGAAACCGAAACGGCGTAAAGACTACAAACAGCGAATTACAGATCATCAGCGACAGCAGCTCGTGTATGAACTGAAGTCCAGGGGATTTGATGGCAGCGAGAAAGAGGTCGATTTACTGCTTCGCGGCGGCAGTATTCCATCAGGAGCAGGCCTGCGTATCTTCTATCGGAACCAGCGTTTGCAGGAAGATGATAAGTGGCGAAACCTGTATTAATTACGCGGGTTAACAATTCGTGCTCTTAATAATACCAGGCATATCAGGCTGATGAGCATAAAAAAACGTTTTACATCAGTAAGATTATTATATACTGTAAATATAAACAGTGGTTATGTATACAGTATTGCTTTGGTGTCATAGGAGGAAAGATGCAGGACTATTTTTTGGAGTCTTTGAAGCTCCAGCGCATTGATTTTTTTCTTAAGCTTGTAGCGGCTAGTGAGTGTAGTGATGAAGAGAAGGGGCTGGCCCTGCAGTGGGTTTCTGAACTGACAGATGAACTTATGGCAAAAATCAGAACCCACGAATACAACCGCTCAATGGATGTCATCAGCTGAGGTGACTTTTATGCGCATTGAAATAATGATCGATAAAGAGCAGAAGGTTAGCCAGTCTACACTGGACGCCCTTGAATCCGAGCTTTACCGCAATCTGCGCCCCCTGTATCCCAAAACGGTAATCCGTATCCGTAAAGGTAGCTCTAACGGTGTGGAACTGACCGGACTGCAACTGGACGAAGAAAGAAAACAAGTGATGAAAATTATGCAGAAGGTGTGGGAAGACGACAGCTGGCTGCATTGATTTTGTCAATAGACGCTTGTTTTTACTAATCAAAAAGGGTTACATATGAGTGAGAGGCGATGTCAATCAGATATCGCCTTGTTTTTTGTCAAGAAAAGAATAATAGGCTAAAAATGAAAATTAATAATGTAGCGTTACCAATATCTCTTGCTGTAATCCTAACTGGTTGCGTGCCACATGCTTCTAACCGAAATATCACTGCTATTGAAGTGGTGAAGCCTGCTATTGGGCAAAGTGCTACCGCCTACATGGGCGATCCCATTATCACATCTGCTACTGGATTTAAAACGGACGTACTAGAACTTGGTGCGGCTAATGGTGCATTGTCTTCTATCGCTGCTGGTACATATTGCAGTGAGGGGAATGGAATTTACCGCAATTATCATAACCCTCAAGCTGTTGCGTTAAAAAATCTCTATGGGCAAATCGGTAACTATGTTGATTATGTTAGTTACGATGCTGCAAAAAATGAGATATCACCGCCAAATGGTACTTCTTATACTGCATCAGAAATTTCTATCAAACGTGTTCCTGATGGGCTGTGTCGAGTTAGTAACTCATTGGTTAAGACTATCGAATACAATGGAAATGCAGGCGGTGTAATGAAGTTCACCTATCGTGAATTTGCAAACGATATGGCTCGTGCAGCATTTACAACAGATTTTTCTGTAGATTCTAAGGGAAGTGACGTTATCGCTTACAAAGGTGCCAAGTTCAAAGTGAACAAGGCTGATAACTCGTCTATTTCTTATACAATTATTTCTGGCTTTGACAAGGCTGTCACGTTCTAGGTTTCACGCTTACTGAGTATGTTACGATTTTGCACATTCTGCATAAACGCGCATGTCTATGCTGCATGAGATCGCATGATCGTTTGAGGATCTTTTGTGTTAAGGCCCGCCAGTTCTGGCGGGCTTTTGCGTAGATCATGCAGGTGCATGAAAACCGCTACATAAAGCGGGCAGGCGTGGCGGGGATACGAGCGCGCGAAATCCCTCTAATTTGAGCTAATCTGTTGAAAGTCATCCATTATTAATGATAAAAATTAGATGCGGATAATAAAAGTTAACAAAAGGTTGCAAAATTGAACATTAATTTTGATGTTGTGATCAAGAGCGATGATCATCAGGTTGATATGGATTATGGGTTGAAGACCCTGGCAGGAACTTCTAGAGTTGTTTCAACTATGGCTGAGGCAATTTTAAAAAAAGAGGTTTCGGAAAGAAGAACGAGTGTTAATGATATTAGGACACAGCTAAAGCAGAGTTTTAAAAGCTCTTATGGGCAAAATTTCTGTATTGAAGTTAATGATCCCGTTTTAAAAAGAAAATTAAAGAAAATGGGACACGATGTTTTTTGCGAAGTTATGTCCTATTATATTTCAGAGTCTATGTTTTTGGAGGCTAATAAATTAAGTTCGGCTGCTCAGGATGTTGTAAATGATCTTAATGATATAGAAGATAAATTGCTGGAGGTATTACGTCGAGGATTAATTGATATGCATAAAATAACTACAATGAGTAGTTTTAATGTCGAGCTAAATCATCACCCTCGTGGTAATAGGCAGCGAATTGCAACATTAACGCCGAAGACAGCTAAACATATTACAGAGACCGAAGAGGGTACTAGTGAATATCAGATTGATGTCATTTTTACTCGTTTTAATTCAATGACAGGTAACGGTCGGCTTATTGTAAGAAATGACGATAAAACAACCGCCTTTGGTCTTGCAAAAGGATTACGATTTGTTCCTTTGCACTTTAAAAAGAAAATTACTGAGAATCTTCATAAGAACAATGGATTAACTAAGCAAAATTGGCAATATGTAACGTTAACTGTACATGATTTAAAATTGGCTGGCGGGGAAGTAGTAAAATATTTTATTCATGAGATTTCATAGAATGAAAAGAATAATATATATTAGTTTTATCATTATAGTTGTAGTTATATCTATGTATTTTTACAACTTTAATACTGGAAAAGGGTTATCTAAAAGTACTGAGGTTTGGGGACAGTTCGGAGATTATTTGGGTGGGGTTGTTAATCCCATTCTCACTTTTTTATCAATTGTGTTATTGATTAAATCAATAGATTTACAACGTGATGCTAATGCAAGTATCATTAATGAAAATAAGAGGCAGGAAAAGCTCGATTATCTGAAGAATTTTGAAATGCGATTTTATAGTTTGATCGACGCACAACGCACTGCATTCGAAAAGTTTACATTATTAAATGTTGATGGGGTAAATATAAAAGGAGTTGAAGCTGTAAATAAACTTGAGGATTTTATTTTTAACATGAAGAATGAAGGTAAGAGTAAGGAGGTTGTTTCTAAATTTATTACAGATTGCGATGTGTCTGAATCAATCTACTCTTCAGTACGGCGCTTTTATTTATTAGTCCGTCTCATAGATGAAAAGCTGGAACGTGAAGAGCGGGATGAATATTATGAGATACTGATTAATATGACTGATTTTCCGTTGGTTAGATTAATTGTTCTTGCATTATGTGTCTATGATTGGGATATAATAAAGTATATTGACTCTAGTTCTGTTTTAGCGAAGGATGAGTTGGTACAATATCGTGCATATTTTCAATTGTGATTTTAATAAGTTCATTGTTCGAATATGAAGAGGTATAAGGGGAATCTCCCCCCTTATACTTATCTATAGTTATGCCAATTGATAATCTATAAAATTAACAACTGTCGCGCCAAGCCATTTATTAATCTCTTTTATGCGAATTTGTAATGGAAGAAGTTCATTTATCACAAAAACCTTACTGGCCTTCTCCACATCACCAAACCCGCCAACATTGCTGGGCATAATTCCCATCATCTGAGGCGGCACGCGGTGCGCAGCCATCATGTCATCACGGCTCACGTTCTTGATATTCAGAAACTCATCCTTCGCTGCGACTTCCGACAACGGGATAATCTGAAGTCCGTCCTTTTTGCCGTTAGGCGAGTACATAAACAGGTTGCGGAAGTTGCCAGGACCTTTGGCGCTTTTCATCGCATTGCGGAGGTTGTTCACGTCCTCCTGGTTCTGCGCGGCATCGGTCATGTACATGATGAAGCCTGCATGGCT
>ERZ791886.1147-NODE-1147-length-13946-cov-1.931754_pt1 | contig 13946 bp, 10 predicted proteins | sample MGYA00510158_ERZ791886 | MGnify/ENA primary metagenome ERZ791886 (study PRJEB30046, sample SAMN00792063) | human gut metagenome | study: EMG produced TPA metagenomics assembly of the A metagenome-wide association study of gut microbiota in type 2... | reverse complement strand
TAAGGAGGCGCTGTGACGCAATCTGCAATGTGCATCCCGCTGTGGCCCGCCCGGAACGGCAATACTGCGCATCTGGTCATGTGCCCTTTCGCTGGCGGCAGCAGTAGCGCGTTTCGCCACTGGCAAGCTGAGCAACTGGCTGATTGCGCGCTTTCTCTGGTGACCTGGCCGGGGCGCGATCGCCTTCGCCATCTGGAACCGCTCAGAAGCATTACACAACTGGCGGCACTGCTGGCGAACGAGCTGGAAGCATCGTATCGCCTGACACGCCGCTTTTACTCGCCGGGCACAGCATGGGGGCGCAGGTGGCGTTTGAAACCTGCCGACTTCTGGAGCAACGGGGGCTTGCGCCACAAGGACTGATTATTTCCGGGTGCCATGCCCCGCATCTGCATTCTGAACGCCAGCTCAGCCATCGCGATGATGCCGACTTTATCGCTGAGCTGATAGACATTGGCGGATGTTCTCCTGAACTGCGGGAAAACCAGGAATTAATGTCGCTGTTTCTTCCTCTTCTGCGCGCTGATTTTTACGCCACCGAGAGCTATCACTACGACTCGCCCGACGTCTGTCCGCCGCTGCGCACGCCTGCGCTGTTATTGTGCGGCAGCCACGATCGCGAAGCCTCCTGGCAGCAGGTCGATGCCTGGCGTCAGTGGCTGAGCCACGTTACAGGCCCGGTGGTGATTGACGGCGATCATTTCTATCCCATTCAACAAGCCCGGTCCTTTTTTACGCAGATTGTCCGCCATTTTCCCCACGCATTTTCTGCAATGACCGCGTGGCAAAAACAGCCCAGTACTTCAGAAAGGTGACGCATGAATTCTTCCTTTGAATCTCTGATTGAACAGTATCCCTTACCCATTGCCGAACAGTTGCGCCACTGGGCGGCCCGTTATGCCTCGCGAATTGCCGTCGTTGATGCAAAGGGGTCGTTAACCTACAGCGCGCTTGATGCACAAGTTGACGAACTTGCCGCAGGTCTGTCATCACTGGGTTTGCGTTCGGGGGAGCATGTAATTGTGCAGCTTCCCAACGACAACGCGTTTGTTACCCTGCTGTTCGCCTTGTTAAGACTGGGCGTTATCCCCGTGCTGGCGATGCCCTCGCAACGGGCGCTGGATATCGACGCGCTGATTGAGCTGGCGCAACCCGTCGCTTACGTTATTCACGGGGAAAACCACGCAGAGCTGGCCCGACAGATGGCGCACAAACACGCCTGCTTGCGTCATGTTCTGGTCGCTGGAGAGACCGTAAGCGACGATTTTACGCCGCTCTTCTCCCTTCACGGTGAGCGACAGGCATGGCCGCAGCCTGATGTTTCCGCCACCGCGTTGTTGTTGCTCTCAGGCGGCACAACCGGCACGCCCAAACTCATCCCGCGCCGACATGCCGACTATAGCTATAACTTCAGCGCTTCTGCTGAACTGTGCGGCATCAGCCAACAGAGCGTGTATCTCGCCGTCCTCCCGGTGGCGCATAACTTTCCGCTGGCCTGCCCCGGTATTCTGGGAACGCTTGCCTGCGGCGGAAAAGTGGTGCTGACCGACAGCGCCAGCTGTGATGAGGTGATGCCTTTAATCGCGCAGGAAAGAGTGACTCACGTCGCCCTGGTTCCGGCGCTGGCGCAATTATGGGTGCAGGCCAGGGAGTGGGAAGACAGCGACCTTTCGTCGCTGCGCGTCATTCAGGCAGGCGGCGCCCGGCTCGACCCGACGCTTGCTGAGCAGGTTATCGCCACCTTTGACTGTACCCTGCAACAGGTTTTCGGTATGGCGGAAGGCCTGCTCTGTTTTACCCGGCTGGACGATCCGCATGCCACCATTCTCCACAGCCAGGGGCGCCCGTTGTCCCCTCTGGATGAAATCCGCATCGTTGATCAAGACGAGAACGACGTCGCGCCGGGCGAAACCGGGCAATTGTTAACGCGCGGCCCTTATACCATTTCGGGCTATTACCGCGCCCCTGCCCACAACGCGCAGGCCTTTACCGCGCAAGGGTTTTACCGCACAGGCGACAATGTCAGGCTGGATGAGGTGGGGAACCTGCACGTTGAGGGACGCATAAAAGAGCAGATCAACCGCGCCGGAGAAAAAATAGCCGCGGCTGAAGTGGAATCGGCACTGCTGCGTTTAGCGGAAGTGCAAGATTGCGCGGTGGTCGCCGCGCCGGACACGCTGCTTGGCGAGCGGATTTGCGCGTTTATCATCGCGCAGCAGGTGCCAACTGACTATCAGCAGTTGCGTCAACAACTGACCCGTATGGGGCTCAGCGCGTGGAAAATTCCTGACCAAATCGAGTTTCTTGACCACTGGCCGCTCACCGCCGTCGGCAAGATAGACAAAAAACGCCTGACGGCTCTCGCCGTCGACCGTTATCGCCATTCTGCCCAATAAGCGCAAACCGACCCGAAACAGGTTGAAATAAACCCGTTTCGGGTAGCACTACTATTAGAAATAGTTATCATTTTCAATTCACCATTGTCGGTATTTTTGGCGTTTCGCCGTCTTACAGGGACTCACAACAATGAAAATGACACGGCTTTATCCTCTGGCCTTGGGGGGATTATTGCTCCCCGCCATTGCTAATGCCCAGACTTCACAGCAAGACGAAAGCACGCTGGTGGTTACCGCCAGTAAACAATCTTCCCGCTCGGCATCAGCCAACAACGTCTCGTCTACTGTTGTCAGCGCGCCGGAATTAAGCGACGCCGGCGTCACCGCCAGCGACAAACTCCCCAGAGTCTTGCCCGGGCTCAATATTGAAAATAGCGGCAACATGCTTTTTTCGACGATCTCGCTACGCGGCGTCTCTTCAGCGCAGGACTTCTATAATCCCGCCGTCACCCTGTATGTCGATGGCGTCCCTCAGCTTTCCACCAACACCATCCAGGCGCTTACCGATGTGCAAAGCGTGGAGTTGCTGCGAGGCCCACAGGGAACGTTATATGGCAAAAGCGCTCAGGGCGGGATCATCAACATCGTCACCCAGCAGCCGGACAGCACGCCGCGCGGCTATATTGAAGGCGGCGTCAGTAGCCGCGACAGTTATCGAAGTAAGTTCAACCTGAGCGGCCCCATTCAGGATGGCCTGCTGTACGGCAGCGTCACCCTGTTACGCCAGGTTGATGACGGCGACATGATTAACCCCGCGACAGGAAGCGATGACTTAGGCGGCACCCGCGCCAGCATAGGGAATGTGAAACTGCGTCTGGCGCCGGACGATCAGCCCTGGGAAATGGGCTTTGCCGCCTCACGCGAATGTACCCGCGCCACCCAGGATGCCTATGTGGGATGGAATGATATTAAGGGCCGTAAGCTGTCGATCAGCGATGGTTCACCAGACCCGTACATGCGGCGCTGCACTGACAGCCAAACCCTGAGTGGGAAATACACCACCGATGACTGGGTTTTCAACCTGATCAGCGCCTGGCAGCAGCATTATTCGCGCACCTTCCCTTCCGGTTCGTTAATCGTCAATATGCCTCAGCGCTGGAATCAGGATGTGCAGGAGCTGCGCGCCGCAACCCTGGGCGATGCGCGTACCGTTGATATGGTGTTTGGGCTGTACCGGCAGAACACCCGCGAGAAGTTAAATTCAGCCTACGACATGCCGACAATGCCTTATTTAAGCAGTACCGGCTATACCACCGCTGAAACGCTGGCCGCATACAGTGACCTGACCTGGCATTTAACCGATCGTTTTGATATCGGCGGCGGCGTGCGCTTCTCGCATGATAAATCCAGTACACAATATCACGGCAGCATGCTCGGCAACCCGTTTGGCGACCAGGGTAAGAGCAATGACGATCAGGTGCTCGGGCAGCTATCCGCAGGCTATATGCTGACCGATGACTGGAGAGTGTATACCCGTGTAGCCCAGGGATATAAACCTTCCGGGTACAACATCGTGCCTACTGCGGGTCTTGATGCCAAACCGTTCGTCGCCGAGAAATCCATCAACTATGAACTTGGCACCCGCTACGAAACCGCTGACGTCACGCTGCAAGCCGCGACGTTTTATACCCACACCAAAGACATGCAGCTTTACTCTGGCCCGGTCGGGATGCAGACATTAAGCAATGCGGGTAAAGCCGACGCCACCGGCGTTGAGCTTGAAGCGAAGTGGCGGTTTGCGCCAGGCTGGTCATGGGATATCAATGGCAACGTGATCCGTTCCGAATTCACCAATGACAGTGAGTTGTATCACGGTAACCGGGTGCCGTTCGTACCACGTTATGGCGCGGGAAGCAGCGTGAACGGCGTGATTGATACGCGCTATGGCGCACTGATGCCCCGACTGGCGGTTAATCTGGTCGGGCCGCATTATTTCGATGGCGACAACCAGTTGCGGCAAGGCACCTATGCCACCCTGGACAGCAGCCTGGGCTGGCAGGCGACTGAACGGATGAACATTTCCGTCTATGTCGATAACCTGTTCGACCGTCGTTACCGTACCTATGGCTACATGAACGGCAGCAGCGCCGTCGCACAGGTCAATATGGGTCGCACCGTCGGTATCAATACGCGAATTGATTTCTTCTGATTATTGTAAAAGGGATACCGAAAAGGTATCCCTTTTACACCACTAGTTAAAACCAGTAACTCAGCAGAGTCGCAAAAAATATTAATCCATAGTGATTATTTAAACAATGAAATTGCGATTAGGATAAATAGATTTAACTTTCTCGTTCCTTTCTCTCCTTATACTAAAGAAATAATCATATCAAAATAAAAATTCACAACAGTGCAACATTAAAAAATACAACCAACAAACAATCCTATATACAAGGCACATCTCCAGAATATAAAAGCACAGACAAACAACCTAAAAAAACAACCCCATACATATAAATTATTTTATAGGTAAAATAGATTATATATTCTCATAGCTACCATAAACTATACTAGCCTGAACTATATTTATTCTGCTGCAATCAATGCATACATAACACAAATATCACTCAGGTACACTACTCAAACCACGCTGGGATTTTTCCTCAAGTTATAATCATCACCCCGAAAATCATTCGGCATTTACTCATTAAATAGTCACCCCATAGGCCTGTACATGTTTACTCAGAAATATACATCCTTTTCTCTGTCATAAACCCTCTGATTAATCATAAATAAATACTTGTGACACCAATCTTTTTCCTTAACGGAACGAATTGTTGTGTAGAAGGAGATAATATTATGTCAAAAAAATATCAGCCATTGCTTATAACTCATTATATGTCAACATGGGTCACTATAACGGAAGCAGTTGAGATCACTACCAAAGCCATAAAACAAAAAATTACTCCTAGCGATATTTATCGTCATGCCTTGAGTGGCAACATCCTACTATCGGTCTATTTCCAGTCTCCTGTGATACTTAAGAAGATACAAACTTTTAATGGAAAAATAAAATTCAGGCAGTTTGTGGGAGACCTACTTGATAAACTATGCATGCTTGACAGGGACGGTTTTATTTATGGTCAAAATTTAAGACTCTGTACAGAAGCCAGATATATTTGTCCTGTGCAACAAATTATAGATACCCCCCTGTTACGCAAACTCAACCAGTTTCGTACGTTTGTTCGTAATGTCCGCCCGGGTGATGAACTGGATGTCCAGGCACAAGTTAGTGAAAAAAATTTAACCCCGCCGCCGGGTAACAGCAGTGGCAACCTTGAGCAACAGATAGCCAGTACTTCACAGCTAATTGGATCTCTGCTCGCCGAAGATATGAACAGCGAGCAAGCGGCAAACATAGCACGTGGATGGGCCTCTTCTCAGGCTTCAGGGGTAATGATAGACTGGTTAAGCCGCTTCGGTACCGCAAGAATCACGCTGGGCGTGGATGAAGATTTCAGCCTGAAGAACTCCCGTGACGGCAACCCTCGAAAATGGCGATTCGATGCAACAAACAGTGAACTATGTGCCGAACGTCACGAATGCTGAAATCACGCTGGCAGCCTCGAAGGATCCGGTGATTGCCGACAATAACGATCTCACGACACTAACAGCACCGTCGCTGATACAGAGGGCAATGCGATAGCCAACACTGAGGTAACATTTACTCTACCGGAAGATGTGAAGGCGAACTTCACGCTGAGCGATGGCGACAAAGCGGTTACTGATGCCGATGGCAAAGCGAAAGTCACGCTGAAAGGTACAAAAGCAGGCGCTCATACCGTGACAGCATCGATGGTTGGCGGTAAGAGTGAGCAGTTGGTGGTGAACTTTACTGCGGATACGCTCACTGCGCAGGTTAATCTTAACGTTACCGAGGACAATTTCATCGCCAATAACATTGGAATGACCAGGCTACAGGCAACAGTGACTGATGGAAACGGCAACCCAGTAGAAGGTATAAAAGTTAATTTCCGCGGAACCTCCGTCACGCTAAGCAGCACCAGCGTTGAAACGGATGATCAGGTTTTCGCTGAAATTCTTGTGACAAGCACCGAGGTCGGACTAAAAACAGTTTCAGCCTCTCTGGCAGATAAACCTACTGAAGTCATCTCGCGATTACTGAATGCCAAGGTAGATGTTAATTCTGCGACGATTACCAGTCAGGAGATACCTGAAGGTCAGGTCATGGTCGCACAAGACATAGCAGTTAAAGCTCACGTTAACGACCAGTTTGGCAACCCGGTGACGCATCAACCCGCGACATTCAGTGCAGCGCCATCCTCGCAAATGATCATCAGCCAGAATACGGTCTCTACTAATACGCAGGGAGTAGCCGAGGTCACCATAACGCCTGAAAGAAACGGCTCGTATACTGTAAAAGCATCCCTAGCGAATGGAGCTTCACTTGAGAAACAACTGGAGGCTATTGATGAAAAACTAACACTCACGTCCAGTCCGCTTATCGGTGTCAATGCTCCTAAAGGCGCTACTCTGACGGCAACGCTAACCTCTGCAAATGGCACTCCAGTGGAGGGTCAGGTCATCAACTTTAGCGTAACGCTAGAAGGTGCGACGTTAAGTGGCGGAAAAGTGAGAACCAACTCTTCAGGTCAGGCTCCAGTCGTTCTGACCAGCAATAAAGTCGGTACATATACGGTGACTGCATCGTTCCATAACGGCGTCACAATACAGACACAGACAACCGTGAAGGTTACTGGCAACCCAAGCACCGCACATGTTGCTAGCTTTATCGCTGATCCGTCGACTATCGCCGCCACCAACAGTGATTTAAGTACCTTAAAGGCAACGGTTGAGGATGGCAGTGGTAACCTGATCGAAGGTCTCACTGTGTACTTCGCCTTAAAAAGCGGCTCCACCACATTAACGTCATTAACAGCGGTGATCGATCAAAACGGAATCGCGACAACAAGCGTGAAAGGAGCGATAACGGGGAGCGTCACTGTAAGCACAGTCACAAGCGCAGGTGGAATGCAAACAGTAGATATATCGCTAGTGGCAGGCCCAGCAGACGCCTCGCAGTCCATCCTTAAGAACAACCAGTCATCACTGAAAGGGGACTTTACCGATAGTGCTGAGCTACATCTTGTTCTGCACGATATATCAGGCAATCCGATCAAAGTTTCTTAAGGGATAGAATTTGTGCAATCAGGTACAAACGTGCCCTATATGAAAATTAGCGCAATTGATTACAGTCAAAATATCAACGGTGATTACAAAGCTACTGTTACAGGAGGCGGAGAGGGTATCGCAACGCTGATCCCCGTATTGAATGGTGTTCATCAGGCGGGTCTGAGTACCACGATAGAATTCATTAGCGCGGAAACCAGACCAATGACGGGTACAGTGTCAGTGAATAGTGCAAACCTACCGACAGCTTCATTCCCTTCGCAGGGATTTACCGGGGCGTATTAGCAGTTCAATAATGACAACTTTGCAACAGGAAAAACGGCGGCTGATTATTCGTTTTCAAGCTCGGCCTCCTGGGTAGGCGTTGATGCTACTGGTAAAGTGACATTCAAAAATGACGGTGATAGCAATACTGTAATAATCACAGCGCCCCCAAGATCCGGTGGTGCTATTTACCAAACAGTTCCTCCTGAATCGCGTTCGGTGTGACTATGATCATTTTCGGTGAGTATTGCTTTGATCCAAAGGCTGGTTTTCTGTGATGATTGACCAGCCTCAGAGTATTGATGACACCACCGTTCATAACAGATCGGCATTACTATGCATAAGTACTGCCTCAAATTCTCGCCAAAACACTTTTTAATGCCTTTGCGAATTCATCCAGACTTATATTGTCAATTTTTTGCCCAACGACGACTGACTCCGAAACATCGGCCATTGCGGGCCATCGCGTTTTGTAATCAGCATAAATTGCAACAACAGGGGTATTATAGGCACTTGCCATATGTAATATTGAGGTGTCAGGAGTTATTGCCATATAAGCATCTTTTATGATTGCTGCTGAACGTTTAATCGAGGGTGATAAGGATAAACGGTAGACATTATTATAACAATCCACTAATGCCCTGGCTTTATCTTCCCCTTTGGGTCCATAAACGATCACTATTGGCATATCTGTTTCACTTTGAATTTTTGCTATTAGATTTTCTGCAATCGATAATGAAAATGTACGTTCCTGCGAGCTACCGTCTAAATTGAGCGCAATGTAAGATCCTAACGATCGCATTTCCTCGCGTACCTCATCGAGTACATCATCGCTTAATGGCAATTCATATATTGACCTGACTGCCGGAAAACCCGCCTCACGCATCATAAATGCCCATGTCATGGGTACAGGAGCCCGGAGATTCTGATCCATCCGGGACGCGTTCTTACACAAAGGGGAATAGCACTTCATGGTTAAACCGACGACCTGGAAATTCGTTTTTGCTTTCAACTGACTGATAAATATCATCGTTTTCAGGTTCTTTTTACGCATCGCCTCTATACAAAGATCCGGCGTACCGTATTGCAGTGTTATGTTCTTCGCTAAATCTTTTATTTCTTTTAATGTTGCGTGATCCTGCATAGTCATTGTGACTAATGTTAATTTAGTCTGTTCAAGTTTGAGCGCATTAAAGACTTCTAAATTAATTGTCGATGTAACAATTAATAGATGCTTAATTTTATGCAATTCAAGCGCCCGAATAACAGGAAAGATGGCCATAGCATCGCCAATCTGATCGGGAATATGTATGACAACAAAGTCTGTTTTTTCAATATTAAAATTATAAGATTTATAATCGTAGTAACTAAATGCAATACGTCTCAACGATGATACTAAAAACATAACTAACCTCGCCTCCCTACTGGTTATAATGCAATGCAGTCTATCAGAATCATCAGGGTGCAATTTTGTGCATATGCGGACTTTTATGTTTCATATCTCGAACCTGTGGGCCCTCTGCTTAATCCTTAAACAACACCAGCAACTCCTGCGCTTTCATCTTCCATCGAATTTTTCATGTTGCCGCTAATCAGCCATAAAATCATTTGCAGATGCGCTCTGTCGAGGTAGTCTCATAAGGTTCGTTTATAGATCGACGGCAATGTGAGTTACCTTTTCCATACTAATTATAAAAAGACAGTACAAACAGGATCATTATGGACTCCACGCTCATCTCCACTCGTCCCGATGAAGGGACGCTTTCGTTAAGTCGCGCCCGACGAGCTGCGTTAGGCAGTTTCGCTGGTGCCGTCGTCGACTGGTATGATTTTTTACTCTATGGCATTACCGCCGCACTGGTGTTTAATCGCGAGTTTTTCCCGCAAGTAAGCCCGGCGATGGGAACGCTCGCCGCATTTGCCACCTTTGGTGTCGGCTTCCTTTTCCGACCGCTCGGCGGTGTCATTTTCGGTCACTTTGGCGACCGACTGGGACGTAAGCGCATGTTAATGCTGACCGTCTGGATGATGGGCATTGCGACAGCCTTGATTGGTATTCTTCCTTCATTCTCGACCATTGGGTGGTGGGCACCTATTTTGCTGGTGACACTGCGTGCCATTCAGGGATTTGCCGTCGGCGGCGAATGGGGAGGCGCAGCGTTGCTTTCCGTTGAAAGTGCGCCGAAAAATAAAAAAGCCTTTTACAGTAGCGGTGTACAAGTTGGCTACGGAGTAGGTTTACTGCTTTCAACCGGACTGGTTTCATTGATCAGTATGATGACGACTGACGAACAGTTTTTAAGCTGGGGCTGGCGCATTCCTTTCCTGTTTAGCATCGTACTGGTACTGGGAGCATTGTGGGTGCGCAATGGCATGGAGGAGTCCGCGGAATTTGAACAACAGCAACATAATCAAGCGGCCGCGAAAAAACGCATCCCGGTTATCGAAGCTCTGTTACGACATCCCGGTGCTTTCCTGAAGATTATTGCACTACGACTGTGCGAGTTGCTGACGATGTACATTGTTACTGCCTTTGCACTTAATTATTCAACCCAGAATATGGGGTTACCGCGCGAACTTTTCCTTAATATTGGTTTGCTGGTAGGTGGATTAAGCTGCCTGACAATTCCCTGTTTTGCCTGGCTTGCCGATCGTTTTGGTCGGCGCAGGGTTTATATCACAGGCGCGTTGATCGGAACGTTGAGCGCATTTCCTTTCTTTATGGCGCTTGAAGCACAATCTATTTTCTGGATAGTTTTCTTCTCCATAATGCTGGCAAACATTGCGCATGACATGGTGGTGTGTGTGCAACAACCGATGTTTACCGAAATGTTTGGTGCCAGTTATCGCTACAGTGGTGCTGGAGTCGGTTATCAGGTTGCCAGTGTGGTTGGCGGTGGATTTACACCTTTTATTGCCGCTGCACTCATCACTTACTTTGCCGGGAACTGGCATAGCGTCGCCATTTATTTGCTGGCTGGATGCCTGATTTCTGCAATGACCGCTTTATTGATGAAAGACAATCAACGCTCGTGATAGCCTGGCGAAGATCATCCGATCTTCGCCTTATACTTTTGTTTCACATTCCTGTGACATACTATCGGATGTGCGGTAATTGTATGGAACAGGAGACACACATGAATAATAAGGGCTCCGGTCTGACCCCAGCTCAGGCACTGGATAAACTCGACGCGCTGTATGAGCAATCTGTAGTTGCTTTACGCAACGCCATTGGCAAATATATTACAAGTGGCGAATTACCTGATGAAAACGCCCGCAAACAAGGTCTTTTTGTCTATCCATCACTGACCGTAACCTGGGACGGTAGCACAACTAATCCCCCCAAAACGCGCGCATTTGGTCGTTTTACCCACGCAGGTAGCTACACCACCACGATTACTCGCCCTACTCTCTTTCGTTCGTATCTCAATGAACAACTTACGTTGCTGTATCAGGATTATGGTGCGCATATCTCGGTGCAACCCTCGCAGCATGAAATCCCTTATCCTTATGTCATCGATGGCTCTGAATTGACACTTGATCGCTCAATGAGCGCTGGGTTAACTCGCTACTTCCCGACAACAGAACTGGCGCAAATTGGCGATGAAACTGCAGACGGCATTTATCATCCAACGGAATTCTCCCCGCTATCGCATTTTGATGCTCGCCGGGTTGATTTTTCCCTCGCACGGTTGCGCCATTATACCGGTACGCCAGTAGAACATTTTCAACCGTTCGTCTTGTTTACCAACTACACACGTTATGTGGATGAATTCGTTCGTTGGGGATGCAGCCAGATCCTCGATCCTGATAGTCCCTACATTGCCCTTTCTTGTGCTGGCGGGAACTGGATCACTGCCGAAACCGAAGCGCCAGAAGAAGCCATTTCCGACCTTGCATGGAAAAAACACCAGATGCCAGCATGGCATTTAATTACCGCTGATGGTCAGGGTATTACTCTGGTGAATATTGGCGTGGGACCGTCCAATGCTAAAACCATCTGCGATCATCTGGCAGTGCTACGCCCGGATGTCTGGTTGATGATTGGTCACTGTGGCGGATTACGTGAAAGCCAGGCCATTGGAGATTATGTCCTTGCACACGCTTATTTACGCGATGACCACGTTCTTGATGCAGTTCTCCCGCCCGATATTCCTATTCCGAGCATTGCGGAAGTGCAACGTGCGCTTTATGACGCTACCAAGTTAGTCAGCGGCAGGCCTGGTGAAGAAGTCAAACAGCGGTTACGTACTGGCACGGTGGTAACCACAGATGACAGGAACTGGGAGTTACGTTACTCAGCTTCTGCACTTCGTTTTAACTTAAGCCGGGCCGTAGCAATTGATATGGAAAGTGCAACCATTGCCGCGCAAGGATATCGTTTCCGCGTGCCATACGGGACACTACTGTGTGTTTCAGATAAACCGTTACATGGTGAGATTAAGCTTCCCGGCCAGGCTAACCGTTTTTATGAAGGCGCTATTTCCGAACACCTGCAAATTGGCATTCGGGCGATCGATTTGCTGCGCGCAGAAGGCGACCGACTGCATTCACGTAAATTACGAACCTTTAATGAGCCGCCGTTCCGATAATAAGTTATGAACCTTCTTATCAGAAATAGATGTGAAGGATTAAGTAAGACATCTGGCAAATAGCCTGCAATAAACGCGGGCTGTTTGCTTCCTTGGGCAGATGCGAGTTTTATTATCGTCTTAATGATTTCCACATATTAAAAGCAAGTATGCTTTCAAAACACAATTATAAAAAATCCCGCCAACAACATTATTTTTTATAAAATTAAATATAAAATTATGGATTTAGAATATTTTTATTTCTAATAGACGAGATTTTTCCTGTTATGATATAATATGCCGAATTAACACATGTTAACGATTTACCAGTAATGTAAATAAATTTTCGAGGAGATCATTCCAGTGGGACGTAAATGGGCCAATATTGTTGCTAAAAAAACGGCTAAAGACGGTGCAACGTCTAAAATTTATGCAAAATTCGGTGTAGAAATCTATGCTGCTGCCAAACAAGGTGAACCCGATCCAGAATTAAACACATCTTTAAAATTCGTTATTGAACGTGCAAAGCAGGCACAAGTTCCAAAGCACGTTATTGATAAAGCAATTGATAAAGCCAAAGGCGGCGGAGATGAAACGTTCGTACAGGGACGTTATGAAGGCTTTGGTCCTAATGGCTCAATGATTATTGCTGAGACATTGACTTCAAATGTTAACCGTACGATTGCTAACGTTCGCACAATTTTCAATAAAAAAGGCGGCAATATCGGAGCGGCAGGTTCTGTCAGCTATATGTTTGACAATACGGGTGTGATTGTATTTAAAGGAACAGACCCTGACCATATTTTTGAAATTTTGCTTGAAGCTGAAGTTGATGTTCGTGATGTAACTGAAGAAGAAGATAATATTGTTATTTATACTGAACCTACTGACCTTCATAAAGGAATCGCGGCGCTAAAAGCAGCTGGAATCACTGAGTTCTCAACAACAGAATTAGAAATGATTGCTCAATCTGAAGTTGAGCTTTCCCCAGAAGATTTAGAAATCTTTGAAGGGCTTGTTGATGCCCTTGAAGATGACGACGATGTACAAAAAGTTTATCATAACGTCGCAAATCTCTAATTATATGTTAAAGAAATCTGTCTTTATGGCAGATTTCTTTAATCTCATATAATCCTTATAAAAATATAATGTTTAACTCGTCATATTGCTTATAAAAAATCCCCGTTCCCAGAGAAATAATATTTATTAAAATGGCAGGTCTTCTTTTTCTGATTACCGAAGACAAAGTGGCAATTACGTATAGTTTCCCGATAAAGACGCGACAGCTACATCCCGCATAAGGCATTTTTCTCTTTATCTTTGTACGGTACTTCATGGAACAGAATTTTTGACCTTGTGAATCGTGATATCTGTTGGGGAGGGGCAATTTGCTCACTGAAGCGTGAGACTCGATTAAGCGCACGAAACACAGAAATCAAAAACCCGGCCACTTTTTTACAAAGTGACCGGGTAAAAATAATTTTTATTTTTTAACTGTCCTGAGACTCATAGAGATGTCTCAAAACTAAAATTTGGCTCCTCTGACTGGACTCGAACCAGTGAC
>ERZ791886.1143-NODE-1143-length-13959-cov-3.008846_pt1 | contig 13959 bp, 9 predicted proteins | sample MGYA00510158_ERZ791886 | MGnify/ENA primary metagenome ERZ791886 (study PRJEB30046, sample SAMN00792063) | human gut metagenome | study: EMG produced TPA metagenomics assembly of the A metagenome-wide association study of gut microbiota in type 2... | reverse complement strand
CAAGCTTGCAACACACTTTCTCATTCAAACCAGCGCATGGCTGAACTGTAACTTTTATTCTTCCGTATTCTCAGATTCGGTTTCTTCTCCGTCCTGTTCCTCCAGAAATTCGTCTTCTTCATCCTCATCCTTGTCGCTCTCCCGCACCTTGGCGATGCTTGCAACTGCTATGCCGGATTCAGCATCAATACTCATCAGCTTCACACCGGAGGTATTGCGTCCGATAATCGAGATGTCGCTGACTGCCATCTTGATGATGATGCCTTCATTGGTAATCAGCATGATCTTGCGCTCATTATCTACCAGCTTTGCACCCACCAAATCACCGGTTTTGTCGATGATCTTATAGCAGCGCACGCCCTTGCCGCCTCGGTTCTGGGCTGTAAATTCATCAATCGGAGTGCGTTTTCCATAACCATTTTCCGATACCACCAGCAGGCATTCTCCCTGGCTGGCCATCTGCATACCGATGACTTCATCGCCTTCATCAAACTTCATGCCGATAACCCCCATGGAAACACGGCCTGTTACGCGGACATCGGTCTCATGGAATCGGATACACATACCTTTCTTTGTGATCAGGAAAATATCTTCGGTATTATCGGTAGCCTTAACTTCGATCAATTCATCGTCATCACGAAGTACAATCGCCTGAAGACCGTTCTTGCGGACATTGCTGTATTCCTTCATCGGAGTCTTCTTAACCATACCATTGCGGGTTGCCATGAAGAGATATTTCTCATCATCGATCTCCTTCATAGGAACGATGGATGTGATCTTCTCGCCTGGCATCAGCGGAAGCAGATTCACGATGGCAGTACCTCTGGCAGTGCGTCCTGCCTCCGGAATCTCGTATCCCTTCAGACGGTATACGCGTCCCTTGTTGGTAAAGAACATCACATAATGATGGGTTGTGGTCATCAGCAGATCTTCGATATAATCTTCCTCAATAGTCTGCATGCCCTTGATTCCCTTGCCTCCGCGGTTCTGGCTCTTGAAATTATCGCTGGACATTCTCTTAATATAGCCAAAATTGGTCATGGTCACAACGATATCGTCATCCGGGATCAAATCCTCCGCAGACATATCGTATTCATCATATCCGATGGCGGTACGGCGGTCATCTCCGTATTTATCAGCGATGAGGGAGATCTCCTCCTTGATAACACACAGAAGTTTCTTCTCATCTGCCAGAATCGCTTTCAACTCTGCAATCTTTGCCTCCAGCTCTTTATATTCATTTTCCAGTTTCTCGCGTTCCAGACCGGTCAGAGCACGCAGACGCATATCTACGATGGCCTGTGCCTGTGCATCCGAAAGATCAAAACGCTCCATTAACTGAGCTTTCGCCGCCTGAACATTGGCAGAACCGCGGATGATCTTAATAACCTCATCGATATGATCCAGTGCCTTTAAAAGACCTTCCAAAATATGGGCTCTCTCTTCTGCCTTGTTCAGATCATATTTGGTTCTTCTGGTTACCACATCCTCCTGGTGCTTTAAGTAATATTCCAGGATCTGCTGCAGATTTAAGATACGCGGCTCATTATTAACCAGCGCCAGCATAATCACACCAAAGGTGTCCTGCAGCTGTGTATGCTTCAGCAGACGGTTCATGATGACATTGGCATTCACATCACGGCGCAGTTCAATGCAGATCCGAAGTCCCTCACGGTTGGATTCATCACGCAGATCCGTGATTCCATCAAGCTTTTTATCCTTTACAAGCTCTGCGATCTTTTCGATCAAACGAGCCTTATTCACTGCATAAGGAAGCTCTGTCACGATGATACGGCTCTTGCCATTTGCCATGGCCTCGATATTGTATACAGCCCGTACACGGATCTTGCCGCGTCCGGTTCTGTACGCTTCTTCGATGCCTGCTTTTCCAAGGATGGTTGCTCCTGTCGGGAAATCAGGTCCCTTTACGATCTCCATCAGTTCTTCGATGGTAGTCGGGCGGTCTTCCTCCACCCGGTTGTCTATGATCTTGACAACGGCAGCAATCACCTCACGCAGGTTGTGAGGCGGAATATTCGTTGCCATACCAACGGCGATACCGGTGCCGCCATTTACCAGAATATTTGGAAAACGAGCCGGAAGAACCGTCGGTTCTTTCTCAGTCTCATCAAAGTTCGGCATGAAATCAACGGTATTCTTGCCAATATCCGCCAGCATCTCCATGGAAATACGACTCAGTCTTGCCTCGGTGTATCGCATCGCTGCGGCGCCGTCGCCGTCCATGGAACCGAAGTTTCCATGTCCATCTACAAGCGGGTAACGGGTAGCCCATTTCTGAGCCATATTAACCAATGCGCCGTAAATGGAGCTGTCGCCGTGCGGATGATATTTACCCATTGTATCACCGACGATACGGGCGGATTTACGGTGCGGCTTATCCGGACCGTTATTCAGCTCAACCATCGAATAAAGCACTCGTCTCTGCACCGGTTTCAAGCCGTCGCGCACGTCCGGGAGTGCCCGGGCGGCGATAACGCTCATCGCATAATCGATGTAAGACGTTTCCATTGTCTTTTTCAGATCAATGTCATGAATTTTGTCAAATATATTTGGTTCCATCTATACTCCTTTCGTCCTCAAAAGGATTTAAGTGACTTAAATTTAATTAAATATCCAGGTTCTTTACGTACTTCGCATTTGCCTCGATAAACTCACGACGCGGCTCAACCTGATCCCCCATCAGGGTAGCAAATGTCAGATCAACCTCCGAAGCAGTCTCACTGTCGATCTGTACACGGAGAAGAATTCGGCGCTCCGGATCCATAGTAGTCTCCCAAAGCTGTTCCGCGTCCATCTCGCCCAGACCTTTATAACGCTGGATCTTATTGTTGTTGTCACGGCCAATCTCAGTCAGAATCGAATTCAGCTCATCATCGCTGTATGCATACCAGACACGCTTATTCTTCTCGATCTTATAAAGCGGCGGCTGTGCCAGATATACATGTCCATCCCGGATCAGATCCGGCATAAAACGATACAGGAACGTCAGAAGCAGGGTACTGATATGAGCACCGTCCACATCGGCATCGGTCATGATAATGATCTTGTTGTAACGAAGTTTTGAAATATCAAAATCTTCATGAATACCGGTACCAAATGCCGTGATCATTGCACGGATCTCCGCATTGCCGTAAATTCGATCCAGTCTTGCTTTTTCTACGTTTAAGATCTTGCCTCGAAGAGGCAGAATAGCCTGATTGGATTTATTTCTAGCCTCTTTCGCAGAACCACCCGCGGAATCTCCCTCTACGATGTAGATCTCGCAGTTTTCCGGATTCTTGTCGGAACAGTCGGCTAATTTTCCTGGAAGCGCCATGCCGTCGAGCGCTGATTTACGTCTCGTCATCTCGCGCGCCTTGCGGGCTGCGTCGCGGGCTCTCTTAGCAAGAATTGATTTCTCACAGATGATCTTGGCAACCGTTGGATTCTGCTCCAGGAAATATGTCAGCTGCTCGCTCACGATCGCATCGACCGCCGCGCGGGCCTCGCTGTTGCCGAGTTTCTGCTTCGTCTGTCCCTCAAACTGCGGCTCCTCGATCTTGACACTGATGATCGCTGTAAGGCCCTCACGGATATCCTCACCGCTGAGTGCCGGCTCATTTTCCTTCAGAAGCTTATTTTTCTTCGCATAATCGTTAAAAGTCTTCGTCAGCGCGCTCTTGAAACCAGCCAGATGCGTACCGCCCTCCGGGGTATTGATATTGTTGACGAAGGTGTAGATATTTTCCGTGTAGGAATCGTTATGCTGCATCGCCACCTCGACAAATACCTTGTCCTTGATGCCCTCGCAGTAGATAACCGGTTCATAGAGCTTCTCATTGCTCCGGTTCAAGTAGGTGACAAATTCCTTGATACCGCCCTCATAGTGGAAGGTCTTCTCATGCTTCACTTCTCTGTCATCCCGCAGGGTGATCTTTAAGTTTTTCGTCAGGAATGCCGTCTCACGCAGGCGTACTTTTAACGTATCATAGTCGTAGACCGTTTCCTCGAAAATCTCCTTATCTGGCAGGAATACAACCCGTGTGCCGTGCTTATCCGGAGCACATTCACCGACTACTTTCAGCGGATACATGGTTTTACCGCGCTCATAGCGCTGCTTATATACCTTTCCATCCCGGCAGATCTCAACCTCCAGCCACTCGGAAAGGGCGTTTACAACCGATGCACCTACACCGTGAAGTCCGCCTGATACCTTATATCCGCCACCGCCGAATTTACCGCCTGCATGCAGGATCGTAAATACAACCTCAACCGCCGGAAGTCCGGCTTTTTTCTGAGTATCAACCGGGATACCACGACCGTCATCCTGTACCGTGATGGAATTGTCCGCATTGATCTGCACCTCGATGTGACTGCAGAATCCGGCTAACGCCTCATCCACGGAGTTGTCAACTATCTCATACACCAGGTGATGGAGGCCTCTTACAGATGTGCTGCCTATATACATACCAGGACGCTTTCTGACCGCCTCCAATCCCTCCAATATCTGTATTTGATCTGCACTGTATTCTGAACCCATAGTTCCTCCTTCACTTGCTGTTTTATGTCTGACTAGTTGTCTTGTTTGGACGTTCACAGGTGACCGTCCCGCTCACGACCCGAAAGGTCTTATCTATCTGGAAGCTGTGGCTGATAAAATCATCCAAGCCCGTACAGGTAATGATCGTCTGTATGTGGCGGATGCTGGCGAGCAGATGATCCTGCCGTTTTCCATCTAACTCCGACAAAACATCGTCGAGAAGCAGGATCGGATACTCCTTTTTGATCTTTTTAACCAGCTCAATCTCCGCCAGTTTGAGCGATAATGCCGCCGTCCTCTGCTGTCCCTGTGAACCGAAGCGCCGGATGTCAATTCCGTTGACATAGAAACTTAAGTCATCCCGGTGCGGTCCGACCAGCGTCGTCTTCTGCTTCCGGTCCGCCTCGCGGCTCTTTTTGACTGCCGCTTCCAACTGATCTGCCTCCGTGTTCGGCTCATACTGGATGATGAGTTCTTCCTTTCCACCCGACAATTTCTGATGGATCGGACAGATCAATTCGTTTAATTCACCGATAAATTCCCGCCGGTACTGGCTTACCTCCCGCCCGTAGGAAGCAAGCTGCATATCCCATATATCCAGCATCTCCTCGTACTCGGGATGGAAAAACAGCTCCTTTAAGAGCTTATTTCTCTGTATCACCACCCGGTTGTACTGCACCAGCGAATGGACGTAGAGCCGGTTTAACTGGCATAATTCCAGATCAATAAAACGGCGCCGATCCGCCGGTCCGTTCTTAATGAGATTCAGATCTTCCGGCGAAAAAAACACCACGTTAACAATGCCGAAAAGCTCGCTCGCCCGCCGGATCGGAATCCCGTTGACCGCCACGCCCTTCGTCTTATTTTTCTTTAGATGCATATCAATCCGGTACGGCACATCGTCCTTGCGAAGCTGCATCTTGATGTGGGACTCGTCCTCTCCGAATTCGATGATCTCCCTGTCCTTGCTGCCGCGGTGGGACTTGGTCGTCGCACACACGTAGACCGCTTCAAGGATATTGGTTTTACCCTGCGCGTTGTCCCCGTAGAGAACATTCGTCCCCGGATCAAAATCCATATGTAATTCCCCGTAATTGCGGTAATTTTTGAGTTCGATCGATTCGATAAACATGAAACCATCCTTTATTTGGTGATTGTTACGGTCTCTCCGTCATACTCGACTTTGTCCCCGTCGTAAAGCTTCTTGCCGCGCTGCATTTCCACCGCGCCATTGACCTTCACAAGCCCGTCCTGAATCGCAAATTTAGCATCCACGCCGGACTCTACCAGACCAGCTGCCTTAAGCGCCTGACCCAGTTTTATAAATTCATCTCTCAGTTTTATCTCCATCTTATTTCAGATCCTTTCTGTCACTGTCTGCCTGCACCTGCCATGTCTAAAAATGGCAGGTTAGATCGCTGCCGCATTGAAATTGACCGGCAGGATCAGATAGATGTAAGTCTCCTCCTCGTCCCGGATAAAGCACGGGGATTTCGGATTCATCATGTACAGAGTCACTTCCTCATCATCGATGATTCGCAGCGCATCACCCAAAAACTTCGGGTTGAAGCCGATCATCAGGTCTTTTCCAAACTTGGTAATCGCCAGACGGGCATCCATCGTACCGAAGGCGGAATGCATCTTTAACTCCATTTCTTCATCGGTAAAGTTTAAGATCAAAGGTTTCTTATCATTTTCACGGACGAGAATGCTCGCACGGTCGATCGCATCCATGAAATCGCGGCGGTTCAAGGTAACTTTCGTCTCATAATCGGAGGAAAGCATCTGATTGATCCGGAAATACTCGCCCTCAATCAGGCGGGATAACACGATCGTGTCGTCAAATTCAAACATGATGTGGTTGGTGCTGAAGAAAATCTGTACCTCAGAGTCGTTGTCACCGTTTAAGATCTTGCTGATCTCACCTAAAGTCTTGCCAGGAACGATGACTTTTATATCACTGTACTGTTCTTTTAATGCAACTTTGCGGATCGACATGCGGTGTCCGTCGAGGGAAACGAGCTTAAGTTCATTGCCGGTGACCTCCATCAGCTCACCGGTCATCATCTTGTTGCTGTCGTTCGGCGAGATCGAGAAGATCGTCTGGCGGATGATCTCTTTTAAGGTAAACTGGGAAAGTGTGATGAATTTATCCCGCTCAATGTGGGGAATATAGGAAAATTCATCGCCGTCCTTGCCCTGAATCTGGAAAATAGCCTTGTCACAGGTGATCGTCGTGTTGTATTTTTCATCCGATTCGATCGTGATCGTAGAATTTTCGCCGGAGAGCTTGCGGATAATATCGGAAAAAAGCTTGGCATCAAGAGCGATTTTTCCACGTTCCAGGATCGTTCCTTCGACCTTCGTCTCAATTCCCAGCTCCATATCGTTGCCGGTCAGTTTGATCTCATCCGAAACAGCATCGATCAGGATGCATTCGAGAATCGGCATGGTGGTTTTGGAAGGAACGGCCTTTAGAACAATGTTGATGCCGTTCATTAAATGATCTTTTTCAAATGAAAGCTTCATGTTTGTTGATAACTCCTTTGCTAAAAATAACGTGGAACGGAAAGAAAAGATATATATAAATTTCGTCGCAATCGTAGTAGGGGCTGTGAATATGTGGAATTCTCCGGACAGTCTTGAAAATACAGGGGTTCAGACTCCTTTTGAATGGTTAAAAAGGCTGTGTAAAACTGTCCGGAACCGGCTGGATAACTTTTGAATTATCCACAGCCCTGAAATGGAGCAAAATGTGGGAAAAGTTATCCACAGGTTTTCAACCACTTTTCCACGCGAAATTGTGGAAGAAACCTACTGTGGGCTGATCTTTTTCATTAAGATTTCCACGGTATTGCGAAGCGATTCGTTTTTCTCCATATCGGCAGCGATCTTGTCGTGACCGTGGATGATCGTCGTGTGATCCCGACCGCCTAAATATTTGCCGATATTCTGCAGGGAAGTTCCGAGCATCGAACGGCAGATATACATCACGATCTGGCGCGGGAATACGATCTCCTTGTTGCGCTTCTGGGAGGAAATGTCAAGCGGAGTGATACCGAAATGATCGGCAACGACCTGGATGATCAGCTCCGGGGTCACTTCCTTCTCCGCGTTCGGGGAAATGAGATCCTTGAGCGCTTCCTCCGCCAGCTCCGTCGTGATCTCCTTGTTATTTAACTTGGAAAGGGCGACGATCTTGGTGAGGGCGCCCTCGAGCTCACGGATGTTGGACTTGACGTTGGTGGCGATGTACTTGATCACTTCATTATCTATATTGTAGCCCTCGAGTTCCTCTTTTTTGCGGAGGATCGCCATACGGGTTTCATAATCCGGCGACTGGATATCGACGGTCAAGCCCCATTCGAAACGGGAACGAAGCCGTTCTTCCAGCGTCTCGATCTCTTTCGGCGGCTTATCTGAGGAGATAATGATCTGTTTTTTCGCTTCATAGAGTGCGTTGAAGGTATGGAAAAATTCTTCCTGTGTCGATTCCTTACCGATAATAAACTGGATATCATCGATGAGGAGGACGTCGTTGTTTCTGTATTTTTCACGGAACTCCGTGGTGGAAATATTGTTTTTGTTCCGGATCGCATCGATCAGTTCGTTCGTAAACTTCTCACTTGTAACGTAGAGAACCTTCGCTTTTGGATTGTTTTTTAAGATAAAATGTCCGATCGAGTGCATAAGATGCGTTTTTCCCAGACCTACACCCCCGTAAATGAAGAGAGGGTTGTAGATCTCACCCGGAGATTCTGCCACGGCCAGGGAAGCGGCGTGCGCTAAGTTATTGTTTGCGCCGACGACGAAGGTGTCGAATGTGTAGCGCGGATTTAAGTTCGCATCCTGGATGAGCTGGCGGCTGACTTCGGACGGGCGGTTGATCAGATGGCTTTTGTCCGTCTCTTTTTGCGGCTCATCGACCTGTTCGATGGTGACAAAATCGACCTCACACTCGATTCCGGTTAGTTCTTCGATGGTAATCTGGATCAAAAGTCCGTATTTTTTTTTGATATAGCCGAGAAACTGCACATCCGGAACCAGGATCTGAAGGGTGCCGTCTTTCATGGAATAAGGCTGCGTCGGAAGCAGCCATGTTTTGAAAGAAACGTCCGTCAGTTCGTGTTCTTCTTTAATATGGAGGAGAATTTCATCCCATTTTTCCTTAATTTTCTCTATCATACTGTGTCTCCTAAACGTAAAAAGCAGCCAAAACTGCAAAATAACCCAATCTAAGTTCTATTCTACATGATTTGTCCACATTTTTCAATAAAAACCCGCAATGTGAATAAGTGAAATTCAGTTATCCACGTGGAAAAAACGCCGAAAAATAAGGCTTTTTGGTGAATGGGTGTGAACAATCAGAAGCTTATCCAGATCGTATTCCACGGCTTTTCCACAAGTTATCCCCAAAATGTGGATAAGTGGAGGATAAGCTGTGAATAGGTGGCTGGAATGCTGATAAAATAAGGATTTTTTTATCCACAAAATGGAAATGTCCCGGTGTGTATACTGTATACAATAAGGTGCCTCGACAGCAATCGACGATCGATCTGTGGGGACGCAGGATCGAAATGGTGGAAAAACCACAGAAATTCCTTGTTCTATGGGGATTAAAAAGATCAAAATAGTGGTTGACGAATGCGGAATTCTTCTATATAATGGAGAAGATGTTTAATTACAATAGTCTAACTATGTTGAGAAGAATGCGGATTTCGGCGTGAGCCGGAGGAAGCGTGGATTTCTCTTACTATATTATGGATGAGGAGGTGTATGCAGACATGAAGATGACATTTCAGCCGAAGAAAAGACAGAGAGCAAAAGTTCATGGATTCCGTGCGAGAATGAGCAGCGCAGGTGGAAGAAAAGTTCTGGCTGCCAGAAGAGCAAAAGGTAGAGCAAAATTATCTGCTTAATGAACGAGGCCGCAATCGAGTTATAGATTGTGGCCTTTCTTAATATTCATAGAAAAGGTTCTATGAAATTAAGAAAAGCTCTGCGATGCACACTCGGTGCAGGGGAAAATGATTGCTAATGCAATCGCACCTCGGTGCGTGAATCCGGCGAGCCGGATTCTATTTTATATTATTTATCATTGGTGATTTTAATGAAGCGTTTTAATTCAATTAAGAAGAACAGCGAATTTCAAAAGGTTTATAAGACAGGGAAATCCTATGCCAATAAGCTTCTGGTTATGTACGTGAAGCGGGTGGATGACGGGAAGGAGCCTCGGATCGGTATCTCCGTCAGCAAAAAGGTTGGAAACAGCGTGGTCCGTCATCATGTGACAAGGTTGGTACGGGAGAGCTATCGGTTAAATAAGGACAGAGTCAGACTCGGATTAGACATCGTAGTCGTTGCCAGACCGGCAGCGAAAGAAGCAGACTTCAAAAAAATTGAGAGTGCATACCTGCACTTATGCGGACTGCATAACATTCTGGAGAATCGAAGTGAGAATATTGATTAAGAAGATCTTGATAAAGATGATTCGGGGATATCAGCTCTATATTTCCCCTATGACAGGACCTCACTGCAAGTACACGCCGACGTGCTCGGAGTACGCCATCCAGGCACTTAAAAAGTACGGCGCTGTAAAAGGTATGATTTTGGCATGTAAGCGGATTCTTCGCTGTAATCCATTTGCAGAAGGCGGTTATGATCCAGTTCCGTAAAGGATGAGGAGGTAGTTCATTGGACGTTAGCGTTTTAGTTGCGACAAAGGCAGGTTCGATCATGGGACCGATCGCCAGTGTGTTTGGTTATATCATGGACTTTTTATTCCGGATTACCAGCAGCATGGGGATCATGAATATCGGTCTGTGTATCATCCTGTTTACCATTATCACAAAGTTACTGTTATTTCCTCTGACGATCAAACAGCAGGAATCGTCAAAACTTATGTCGCTTATGAACCCTGAAATCAAGGCGGTTCAGAATAAGTATAAGGGAAAAACCGATCAGGCATCGATGGCTAAACAACAGGTCGAGATGCAGGCAGTCTATGAGAAATATGGCTCGAATCCGATGGCAGGATGTCTGCCGATGGCGATTCAGCTTCCGATTATCTTCGCTTTGTACCGGGTTATCTACAACATTCCGGCATACGTACCGTCAGTACGTGTCTTTTTTGACAACGTAGCGAACCCGCTGATGGAGCAGCCGGATTACATCAACAAGATTTCCGAGCTGGCAAGCGGCGTCGGCATGGCGGTGGACAAGGTAGACTACACCGTGGCAAACAAAGTCGTAGATATGTTATATAAGTTGACACCGGCTGGATGGGATACGCTGGAAAGTTTATTTCCGCAGATTTCTTCCACCATCGCGGAGAATGCGGACAAGATTGAGAGTATGAACTATTTCTTCGGCATCAATCTGGCAACTCCTCCGTTTACCGGCTTTAACCACATCACGATCGCATGGATCATCCCGATCCTCGCAGGTCTGACCCAGTGGATCTCCACCAAGCTGATTTCCAATTTACAGCAGGTGGATCAGGACGCACCGGGCGCGAGCATGATGAACAGCATGATGATCACGATGCCGCTGATGTCCGTATTCTTCTGTTTCTCCCTGCCGTCCGCGATCGGTATCTACTGGGTCGTTCAGGGTGCATTCCAGCTCGTTCAGCAGCTGATCGTAAATGCACATATGAACAAGATCGATGTCGATGATCTGATCCGCCGCAATGTGGAGAAGATGAACAAGAAGAGAGCGAGAAAAGGTCTGCCGCCGGCCAATGTCAGCGAGAAGGCAAGCGTGAATTTAAAGGCGCTTCAGGCACGCGAGGATGCGGAAAGCAAGGCGAAAGAGGACAAGATCTCCCGCAATAAAAAGCAGATGGAGGCGTCTGAAGCATTTTACAATTCCGATCCGAAGCCGGGCAGTCTGGCTTCCAAGGCAAAGATGGTGCAGAAGTACAACGATAAGCACGCGAAAAAATAGAAGGAGGGCGCAGGATGGATATGATTACGGTTACCGCTAAGACAGTCGATGAGGCAGTAACAAAGGCACTGATTGAACTGGAAACCACCAGTGATAAATTAGAGTACGAAGTGGTCGAAAAAGGAAGCGCCGGATTTCTGGGGATCGGCGCGAAACCGGCGATCATCCGTGCTAAGAAGAAAGAGACGCTCGAGGATCGTGCGATCGACTTTTTAAGCCAGGTATTTGATGCGATGAACTTAGATGTGAAGATCGCAGCGGCTTTCAATGAGGAAGAGTGCGAGATGAACATCGACCTCTCCGGCGAGGATATGGGTATTTTGATCGGTAAGAGAGGTCAGACCCTGGATTCTCTCCAGTATCTGGTCAGCCTGGTTGTCAACAAGAAGAGCGAGAATTACGTCCGCGTGAAGCTCGATACCGAGAATTACCGCGAGAGACGGAAAGAGACGCTTGAGACACTGGCAAAGAACATTGCTTACAAGGTAAAGAGAACGAAACGTTCCGTATCTTTGGAGCCGATGAACCCGTATGAGAGACGGATCATTCATGCAGCGCTGCAGAATGACAAGTATGTCACCACCCGCAGCGAGGGCGAGGATCCGTTCCGGCATGTGATTATTTCGCTGAAGCGTGAGGGCAGACGCGAGAGAAGTGACGGGTATGTGAGATATGAGAAGTAAATAAGTGTGACGAAGAAGGTCTGGAGGTATCTAGACCTTCTTTTTTGTGGGGGATCGAGCGCGAGAGGTTTATCGTGAAAACATGAAAAAAGAAATAAATATTAGACTAGATTTGTAAATAAAGATGGGAAAATGCTTCCATATGGTATAGAATAAGAAGATAAAAAGCAAGGAAGGATTTATATATATATGGTATATACAGATACAATCGCCGCGATCGCGACGGCGCTTTCGAGTTCGGGGATTGGGATTATCCGGATTAGCGGTTCGGACGCTGTTGCGGTGGCGGAGCGGATGTTTGAACCGGCGGTGGCGGGGAAGAGGCTTTCGGAGCAGAAAACGTATACGATTCATTATGGATATATTCGGGATGGAGAGGAACGGATCGATGAAGTGCTGCTTCTTTTGATGCGCGGTCCGCACAGTTATACGGCGGAGGATACGGTAGAGATTGACTGTCACGGAGGCGTGCTGGTGATGAAGCGGATTCTGGAGCTGGCGGTAAAATGTGGGGCACGGCTGGCGGAACCAGGCGAATTTACGAAGCGGGCGTTTTTAAATGGCAGAATTGATCTTTCGCAGGCGGAAGCCGTGATCGATGTGATCCAGTCGAAAAATGAGTATGCGCTGCAGTCTTCGGTCAGCCAGTTGAGCGGTTCAATGTCGCGGAAAGTGCGGGAACTTCGCGAAAAACTAATCTATGAGATTGCCTTTATTGAGTCCGCACTTGATGATCCGGAGCATATTTCTCTGGACGGATACCCGGAGCGCCTTCGGGAGACGCTGCAGCCGATTGAGATGGAGCTGGAGGCGTCGATCGGGACGTTTGACAACGGGCGTATCATGACGGAGGGGATCAAAACCGTGATCTTAGGTAAGCCGAATGCAGGAAAATCGTCCCTGATGAATGTACTGCTGGGAGAGGAGCGCGCGATTGTGACAGAGATCGCCGGTACGACACGCGATACGCTGGAGGAAAATATCCGTCTGCGCGGGCTTAGTTTAAATTTGATCGATACGGCGGGCATCCGGGAAACGGAGGATATCGTTGAAAAGATTGGCGTGGAACGGGCGAGAAAAATTGCGGATGAGGCAGATTTGATCTTGTATGTGGTCGATGGATCAAGGAAGCTGGATGAAAATGACCGTCAGATCCTCGATTTGATCCGGGGACGGAAGGTGATCGTCCTCTTAAATAAGACAGATCTGGAACCGGTTCTCACAGAAGAAGCGCTTCGCGAAGCGTGCGGGCAGGAAGTGATCCCGGTATCGGCGAAGGAACAGCAGGGAATTGATCGATTGGAGGAAAAAATTCAGACGATGTTCTTGCAGGGAAACCTGAATTTCAACGATCAGGTCATGCTGACAAACGTCCGTCACAAGACGGCGATGGAGCAGGCGCTGAAAAGCCTGCGTCTGGTCGAGACAAGCATCGACAATGCGATGCCGGAGGATTTTTTCTCGATTGATCTGATGGATGCCTATGAACATCTTGGAACGATCCTTGGGGAATCACTGGAAGAGGATCTGGTAAATGAGATTTTCAGCCATTTTTGTATGGGGAAATAGATCAATTTTTTTGCAAGGTTTCTTTCCTTGTGGTATGATAGGGTGGATCTGAAAACAAGAAAGAATATAAGGCGTTTGATCGAATTGAAATGTGCAGCTGCAGTAAAATCGGCTGCGAAACATACGGCGCATGAGCCGCAGCGTTTATCTCAGTCGAGAAGACTCCCACCTCTTCAGGTGGTGAGTAATAGCAAATTTGTCTCAGTGGAAGCCTTGTCT
>ERZ791886.1139-NODE-1139-length-14010-cov-1.815908_pt1 | contig 14010 bp, 18 predicted proteins | sample MGYA00510158_ERZ791886 | MGnify/ENA primary metagenome ERZ791886 (study PRJEB30046, sample SAMN00792063) | human gut metagenome | study: EMG produced TPA metagenomics assembly of the A metagenome-wide association study of gut microbiota in type 2... | reverse complement strand
GTTGAAATGGATGGCGAACCAGATCACGTCCATTTGTTAATTAACTATCCTCCCAAACTGGCGATATCCAGTCTGGTAAACAGCCTCAAAGGCGTATCGAGTAGGTTACTGCGACGAGATCGACCAGATATTGCAGTCAGGTATTACGACAAAGGCGTTTTGTGGAGTCCTGGCTATTTTGTCAGTAGCTGCATCTTAACGTATCAACTAGATTTAATAACAACGATATCCGCACCTAACCGGATATCTAATGTCATAAGCATCCCTTTAATTATCCCCTCAACCTCTTGTAACTTTCCCACTCTTGAGCTCCACATAGTCCAAACGCCGGATGCAAAAAAATCACACGTGCATTTCTGAAATTGTGATGGAGGAAGATAGTATCAATTATATGTGCTTAGAAACGTCCCCGATTAGCGCAGAAGTCACCGGATTGTTCAGACTCCAATAGGTTGAGTATGCCGTATTTATTTTCCAAAATAAAAATCGATGCTGTTGCTCCTTCATAAAATACTTTTACTCTCTGGACGCTTTTCTTAGCTCTCTTGGTGTTATCTTAAAACGATTATGGAACCTTTCAGTAAAACGAGAAGGACACTTGTAACCATTTTCCCTGGCAATCTCGCTGATGGGTTTTACTGTCGTTTGTATAGCAGACAACGCATTATTTAACCTCACGTCGTCCAATATACTTTGAAAACTTACTCCCTCGCTTGCCAGACGGCGATGCAATGTGGAAACAGAAATGTAGAGATATCTCGCTACCTTGTTTGCTGTCCATTTTGTTCCAGGTTCGGATAGCATTAGGTTATAACAACGACTTATTAATGATTGTTTACTATCTGATAAAAGTAAACAATTAACATGATGTGCTCCTAATGAAAGTAGAACGCCCATTGCTAAGTGTTCCTGAATTTGCGTTGAGAAGCCTCGGGAAATAGATGTTTTTAGTTGCTCCCAACAATATATTAACTCGGGGTTCTGAGGTAAGCAGAAACCTGTCGTGTTACGAATTTGATCAGTTATCGCATAAAATTTTTGAAACTTTTCAATTAGATCAATGGGATAATAAAGCATTTCTGCAAGATAAAGACCTGCTTCTGGATAATTCGCAATATAAAATTCATATCCACAGGGAAATAATATTATCTGATTATTATCAACAGTTAGACTATGCGTCTCCCAATTGATAACTTTTTTTCCCTGACGGATACGACATAAAGCTGGCATAAGAGGCTTAACCCTGTGAATCTCATGATGTTTATGCATCCGTATTTCTTCAATCTTTAGGTTAGTCTTATCTTTTGCCAGCATACTCTTACCCTACTTTATCTCATAAACTGGTGTTATCTCAGCGGTTGCAATTTTATTGGCATTAAGCATATAACCAACTAACGCTCCGCTGGAATTAGAATCCACAGGAATTTTATCAGTTTTTAGAGCCCATACTTTAAACTGGTAATGATGGGGTTTATCTCCTTTGGGAGGACATGCTCCACCAAATCCTGCATAACCAAAATCATTTCGGCCTTGAACAGCACCAGTCGGAAGTTTTGTACCATCACGTCTTCCTGCATCAGCGGGCAAATATGTTACAGTTGCTGGAATATTAGCAACAGTCCAGTGCCACCATCCACTGCCTGTAGGAGCATCTGGATCATACACAGTTACGGCAAAGCTTTTGGTGCCTTCAGGAGCACCAGACCAGGTTAATGAGGGCGATGTATTACCACCTTCACACCCAAATCCAGAAAATACATGAGACGTTGTAAGTTGCTCTCCTGTTTTTATTTCATTACTAGTGACCTGAAATGCTGCGGCCTGCGCAGAAAATGTTATGAATGCCAATACACTTGAAACGATAAGTTTTTTCATAAAAACCTCATTGTTGTGACCTATCGTTATTTTATTTGATGTGCCTTGATCTCATTATGCATAAAGGCGCAATGATCGCGCAAATGCAATCATAATTATAAAGGTGCCCCGAACATTAGCCATAATATGCACAAATCAGATTCCTGTTATCTCAAGGATAATTATTTTTTAATGCGGTGCACTTCGTGACAACAAGTTAATGACTAACACACCGGCACAAATCAACATCATGCCTATGATAGCTGGCAGGTCCAGTCGTTGACCAAAAAATCCCCAGGAAAGCAAACTAATCAGAACGATACCGACGCCTGACCAGATAGCATAAGCAATCCCTGTAGGTATATAAGCCAGCGTCTGAGCTAATAACCAGAATGATGCACAATAGCAAATAATTGTGCCAACAGAGGGCCATAACCGTGTAAACCCCTCTGAAAACTTCATTAAGGTTGTACCAATGACCTCTGCAAGTATTGCGCCACCAAGATAAATATAAGGGTTCATAGCATATTCTTTCCTGTTCATACTGGAGAGAATTGTACTACAGTTTGAACACAACTCACCGTTTTCATCCTGGTGTATGTGTATCCAGGGGGCTCTGGCGTGGCAAGAGATAAAGGCAGGAACAATAATGATCAGAAGGAACCCCAGGCTAACGAATGAGTTCACTCTTCCTGGGAGCAAAGCGAAGACAAAACATGTTATCGCGTTTACGGATCGTGGATGGCAGAAAACTTTCAGGATCAGGTATCCATTTTAAACCAGAAATTGAGTGAGTTTGCCCCATCCATGCCCCACGCTGTGGGATCGGATATAATAAACAAGCATAGTCAACAGGTTACAAAACCTACACCTGCATGGACATCACTTCCTGATACGCCGCCACCAGCTTATTACGCACCTGAATCCCCATTTGCATAGAAACTGAGGCTTTTTGCATATCGGTCATCACATCGTTTAGCGCCACGCCGGGCTCACCGAGGGTGAATTTTTCTGCCTGCGTGCGGGCGGCTGTTTGTGTATCGCTTATGCGATCGAGCGCGGCGTGCAGCTGCCCGGCAAAACTAATTGTCGGTTGCGGCAGTGATTCCTGCGCACGCGCACTCATCGCCGTGGTCTGTAACTGGCTGATAACCCCTTCAATCCCCTGTATCGCTGACATTTTCATCTCCCGGATAATTTCTGGTAGCAAAGCCTACCAGTAAGTCAATAAGACAAAGGCGCTAAATAGCAACAAAAAAACGGGTTTATTGGCGGATAGAAAAAAACGAAAGCACAAATAATGGGAGCGTCAATTTTTCGAGTTTGCTGACCCGGGAGTGAGTCTTGTTCCACTTTGCCAATAACGCCGTCCATAATCAGCCACGAGGTGCGCGATGAATGCGACTGCAGCCCAGACAAAATCTCTTGAGTGGCTTAATCGCCTGCGTGCGAATCCGAAAATTCCATTGATTGTTACCGGTTCCGCGGCAGTGGCGGTCATGGTCGCACTGATCCTGTGGGCGAAAACCCCCGACTACCGTACATTATTCAGCAATCTTTCCGATCAGGATGGTGGCGCAATTGTCAGCCAACTGACGCAAATGAATATTCCTTACCGCTTCAGCGAAGCCAGCGGCGCTATTGAGGTTCCGGCAGATAAAGTTCACGAACTGCGCCTGCGCCTGGCGCAACAAGGTTTGCCCAAAGGCGGCGCGGTCGGTTTCGAACTGCTCGATCAGGAAAAGTTTGGTATCAGCCAGTTCAGCGAACAGGTGAATTATCAGCGGGCGCTGGAAGGCGAGCTTTCTCGTACCATCGAAACTATAGGCCCGGTAAAAGGGGCGCGCGTACATCTGGCAATGCCGAAACCGTCTTTATTCGTCCGTGAACAAAAATCCCCTTCTGCATCGGTGACGGTAAATCTGTTACCCGGCCGCGCACTCGATGAAGGGCAAATTAGCGCTATTGTACATTTGGTTTCCAGCGCGGTTGCTGGTCTGCCGCCAGGAAACGTCACGCTGGTGGATCAGGGCGGGCATCTGTTAACCCAGTCCAATACCAGCGGGCGCGATCTTAATGACGCTCAGTTGAAATATGCCAGCGATGTCGAAGGCCGTATTCAGCGGCGTATTGAAGCGATCCTGTCGCCTATTGTTGGTAACGGTAATATTCACGCCCAGGTCACGGCGCAACTGGACTTCGCCAGTAAAGAACAAACGGAAGAACAGTATCGCCCTAACGGTGATGAATCTCATGCGGCGCTTCGTTCACGCCAGCTCCTGGAGCATGTCGGGCAGGTCTTTGACAAAGCGGTTCCGGTTATCCGGGCGGCGTACCGGGGGCGTTGTCGAATCAACCGGCACCTGCGAATAACGCACCAATCAGCACGCCTCCGGCAAATCAAAATAACCGCCAGCAGCAGGCGAGCACCACCAGCAATAGTGGGCCGCGTAGCACACAGCGGAATGAAACCAGTAACTACGAAGTCGATCGCACCATTCGTCATACCAAAATGAACGTGGGCGATGTGCAACGTCTGTCAGTCGCGGTTGTGGTGAATTACAAAACCTTGCCAGACGGTAAACCATTGCCTCTCAGCAACGAACAGATGAAGCAAATTGAAGCTCTGACCCGCGAGGCGATGGGCTTTTCTGAAAAACGCGGTGATTCGCTCAATGTTGTTAACTCGCCGTTCAATAGCAGTGACGAAAGCGGCGGAGAACTGCCGTTCTGGCAACAGCAAGCGTTTATCGATCAGTTGCTGGCTGCCGGTCGCTGGTTGCTGGTACTGCTGGTGGCGTGGCTGCTGTGGCGGAAAGCGGTACGCCCGCAGTTAACACGTCGCGCCGAGGCGATGAAAGCTGTACAGCAACAGGCGCAGGCCCGTGAGGAAGTGGAAGATGCGGTGGAAGTCCGCCTGAGCAAAGACGAACAACTCCAACAACGACGCGCTAACCAACGTCTGGGGGCAGAAGTCATGAGCCAGCGTATCCGTGAAATATCTGATAACGATCCGCGCGTGGTGGCGCTGGTCATTCGCCAGTGGATAAATAACGATCATGAGTAACCTGACAGGCACCGATAAAAGCGTCATCCTGCTGATGACCATTGGCGAAGACCGGGCGGCAGAGGTGTTCAAGCACCTCTCCCAGCGCGAAGTGCAAACCCTGAGCGCTGCAATGGCGAACGTCACGCAGATCTCCAACAAGCAGCTAACCGATGTGCTGGCGGAGTTTGAGCAAGAAGCTGAACAGTTTGCCGCACTGAATATCAACGCCAACGATTATCTGCGTTCGGTATTGGTCAAAGCTCTGGGTGAGGAACGTGCCGCCAGCCTGCTGGAAGATATTCTCGAAACTCGCGATACCGCCAGCGGTATTGAAACGCTCAACTTTATGGAGCCGCAGAGTGCCGCCGATCTGATTCGCGATGAGCATCCGCAAATTATCGCCACCATTCTGGTGCATCTGAAGCGCGCCCAGGCCGCCGATATTCTGGCGTTGTTCGATGAACGTCTGCGCCACGACGTGATGTTGCGTATCGCCACCTTTGGCGGCGTGCAGCCAGCCGCGCTGGCGGAACTGACCGAAGTACTGAATGGCTTGCTCGACGGTCAGAATCTCAAGCGCAGCAAAATGGGCGGCGTGAGAACGGCAGCCGAAATTATCAACCTGATGAAAACTCAGCAGGAAGAAGCCGTTATTACCGCCGTGCGCGAATTCGACGGCGAGCTGGCGCAAAAAATTATCGACGAGATGTTCCTGTTCGAAAATCTGGTGGATGTCGACGATCGCAGCATTCAGCGTCTGTTGCAGGAAGTGGATTCCGAATCGCTGTTGATCGCGCTGAAAGGGGCCGAGCAGCCACTGCGCGAGAAATTCCTGCGCAATATGTCGCAGCGTGCCGCCGATATTCTGCGCGACGATCTCGCCAACCGTGGTCCGGTGCGTCTGTCGCAGGTGGAAAACGAACAGAAAGCGATTCTGCTGATTGTGCGCCGCCTTGCCGAAACTGGCGAGATGGTAATTGGCAGCGGCGAGGATACCTATGTCTGATAATCTGCCGTGGAAAACCTGGACGCCGGACGATCTCGCGCCACCACAGGCAGAGTTTGTGCCCATGGTCGAGCCGGAAGAAACCATCATTGAAGAGGCCGAACCCAGCCTTGAGCAGCAACTGGCGCAACTGCAAATGCAGGCCCATGAGCAAGGTTATCAGGCGGGGATTGCCGAAGGTCGCCAGCAAGGTCATAAGCAGGGCTATCAGGAAGGACTGGCCCAGGGGCTGGAGCAAGGTCTGGCAGAGGCGAAGTCTCAACAAGCGCCAATTCATGCCCGGATGCAGCAACTGGTCAGCGAATTTCAAACTACCCTTGATGCGCTTGATAGTGTGATTGCTTCGCGCCTGATGCAGATGGCGCTGGAGGCGGCACGTCAGGTGATCGGTCAGACGCCAACAGTGGATAACTCGGCACTGATCAAACAGATCCAACAGTTGTTGCAGCAAGAACCGTTATTCAGCGGTAAACCACAGCTGCGCGTGCACCCGGATGATCTGCAACGTGTGGATGATATGCTCGGCGCAACCTTAAGTTTGCATGGCTGGCGCTTGCGGGGCGATCCCACACTCCATCCTGGCGGCTGTAAAGTCTCCGCCGATGAAGGCGATCTCGACGCCAGTGTCGCCACTCGCTGGCAAGAACTCTGCCGTCTGGCAGCACCAGGAGTGGTGTAATGACCACGCGCCTGACTCGCTGGCTAACCACGCTGGATAACTTTGAAGCCAAAATGGCGCAGTTGCCTGCGGTACGTCGCTATGGGCGATTAACCCGCGCTACCGGGCTGGTGCTGGAAGCCACCGGATTACAATTGCCGCTCGGCGCAACCTGTGTCATTGAACGCCAGAACGGCAGCGAAACGCACGAAGTAGAAAGCGAAGTCGTTGGCTTTAACGGTCAACGGCTGTTTTTAATGCCGCTGGAGGAAGTGGAAGGTGTCCTGCCCGGCGCGCGGGTTTATGCCAAAAACATTTCGGCTGAAGGACTGCAAAGCGGCAAGCAGTTGCCGCTCGGTCCGGCGTTATTAGGTCGCGTTCTGGACGGCAGCGGTAAACCGCTCGATGGCCTGCCCTCCCCCGATACGACGGAAACCGGTGCGCTGATTACCCCGCCATTTAACCCGTTGCAACGTACACCGATTGAACATGTGCTGGACACCGGCGTGCGCCCAATCAATGCCCTGCTTACCGTTGGGCGCGGGCAGCGTATGGGGCTGTTTGCCGGGTCCGGCGTTGGTAAAAGTGTGCTGCTGGGGATGATGGCACGTTACACCCGCGCCGATGTCATTGTCGTGGGTTTGATTGGTGAACGTGGGCGCGAAGTAAAAGATTTTATTGAGAATATCCTCGGTGCCGAAGGGCGTGCACGCTCCGTGGTGATTGCCGCTCCGGCGGATGTCTCTCCGCTTCTGCGAATGCAAGGTGCCGCCTATGCCACGCGCATTGCCGAAGATTTTCGCGATCGTGGTCAGCATGTGTTGCTGATTATGGACTCCCTCACCCGCTACGCGATGGCCCAGCGTGAAATTGCGCTGGCGATTGGCGAACCACCCGCCACCAAAGGTTATCCCCCGTCGGTGTTTGCCAAATTACCGGCACTGGTCGAGCGTGCCGGAAATGGCATTAGCGGCGGCGGATCGATTACCGCGTTTTATACCGTGCTCACCAAGGGCGATGACCAGCAGGACCCCATTGCCGACTCCGCGCGGGCAATCCTCGACGGTCACATTGTGCTGTCTCGCCGACTGGCGGAAGCCGGGCACTATCCGGCTATCGATATTGAAGCGTCGATCAGCCGCGCAATGACGGCGTTGATCAGCGAGCAACATTACGCGCGAGTGCGCACCTTCAAACAGCTGTTGTCGAGTTTTCAGCGTAACCGAGATCTGGTTAGCGTCGGCGCGTATGCCAAAGGCAGCGATCCGATGCTCAATAAAGCCATCGCCCTGTGGCCGCAGCTGGAGGGCTATTTGCAACAAGGCATTTTTGAACGCGCGGACTGGGAAGCGTCTCTCCAGGGGCTGGAGCGTATTTTCCCGACAGTGTCATAACCCAGGAGATAACGGCAGATGGCAGAACATGGTGCGCTGGCGACCCTGAAAGATCTGGCAGAAAAAGAGGTAGAGGATGCCGCGCGCCTGCTGGGTGAAATGCGTCGCGGATGTCAGCAGGCGGAAGAACAGCTCAAAATGCTGATCGATTATCAGAATGAATATCGCAATAACCTCAATAGCGATATGAGTGCCGGGATGACCAGCAACCGCTGGATCAACTATCAGCAGTTTATCCAGACGTTGGAAAAAGCCATTACTCAGCATCGCCAGCAACTTAATCAGTGGACGCAGAAAGTTGACATTGCCCTGAACAGCTGGCGAGAAAAGAAACAACGTTTGCAGGCCTGGCAGACACTGCAGGAACGGCAATCCACGGCGGCACTGCTTGCAGAAAACCGCCTCGATCAGAAAAAGATGGATGAGTTCGCCCAGCGCGCCGCCATGAGGAAACCTGAATGATTCGCTTAGCGCCCTTGATTACCGCCGACGTTGACACCACCACATTGCCTGGCGGCAAAGCCAGCGATGCTGCACAAGATTTTCTCGCGTTGTTGAGCGAAGCATTAGCAGGCGAGACAACTACCGACAAAGCGGCCCCCCAGTTGCTGGTGGCAACAGATAAGCCCACGACAAAAGGCGAGCCGCTGGTCAGCGAGATTCTTGCCGATGCGCAACAAGCGGATTTACTGATCCCTGTGGATGAAACACCGCCTGTCATCAACGACGAACAATCCACATCAACACCATTAACCACCGCTCAAACGATGACGTTGGCTGCGGTGGCTGGCAACAATACGGCAAAAGACGAAAAAGCGGATGATCTGAATGAAGACGTCACCGCAAGCCTGAGCGCCCTTTTTGCGATGTTGCCGGGTTTTGACAATACGCCCAAAGTGACTGATGTGCCGTCAACCGTGTTACCGGCAGAGAAACCAACGCTCTTCACAAAACTGACTTCTGCGCAACTCACAACAGCACAGCCTGATGATGCCCCCGGCACGCCAGCTCAGCCATTAACACCGCTGGTAGCAGAAGCCCAGAGTAAAGCGGAAGTCATCAGCACACCTTCACCGGTGACCGCTGCCGCCAGCCCGCTAATCACTCCACACCAGACACAGCCACTGCCCACCGTCGCCGCGCCTGTGTTGAGTGCACCGCTGGGTTCTCACGAATGGCAACAATCATTAAGCCAGCATATTTCGCTGTTCACCCGCCAGGGGCAACAAAGTGCAGAGTTGCGTCTGCACCCGCAGGATTTAGGTGAAGTGCAAATCTCCCTCAAAGTGGATGATAACCAGGCGCAAATCCAGATGGTTTCACCGCATCAACACGTACGCGCCGCCCTGGAAGCAGCGCTTCCGGTACTGCGAACGCAGCTGGCCGAAAGTGGCATTCAGTTAGGGCAAAGCAACATCAGTGGCGAAAGCTTTAGTGGTCAGCAGCAGGCCGCTTCCCAGCAACAGCAAAGCCAACGCACAGCAAACCATGAACCTCTGGCGGGGGAAGACGACGATACGCTTCCGGTTCCCGTCTCTTTACAAGTACGTGTAACAGGCAACAGCGGCGTTGATATTTTCGCCTAACGTCAGAGGTAGCACCGTAATCCGCGTCTTTTCCCCGCTTTGTTGCGCTCAAGACGCAGGATAATTAGCCGATAAGCAGTAGCGACACAGGAAGACCGCAACACATGACTGATTACGCGATAAGCAAGAAAAGCAAGCGATCGCTTTGGATCCCGATTCTGGTATTCATTACCCTCGCGGCCTGTGCCAGCGCAGGTTACAGCTACTGGCATTCGCATCAGGTTGCCGCTGACGAAAAAGCGCAGCAACGCGTCGTGCCCTCCCCGGTCTTCTATGCGCTGGATACCTTTACGGTCAATCTGGGCGATGCAGATCGCGTACTTTATATCGGCATAACCCTGCGCCTGAAAGATGAAGCTACCCGCTCGCGGCTGAGTGAGTATTTGCCGGAAGTCCGTAGCCGTTTGCTGTTACTGTTTTCGCGTCAGGATGCTGCCGTACTGGCGACAGAAGAAGGCAAGAAAAACCTGATTGCCGAGATTAAAACCACGCTTTCCACCCCGCTTGTTGCCGGGCAACCGAAACAGGATGTCACCGACGTGCTGTATACCGCTTTTATTCTGCGATAACGACATGGGCGATAGTATTCTTTCTCAAGCTGAAATTGATGCGCTGTTGAATGGTGACAGCGAAGTCAAAGACGAACCGACAGCCAGTGTTAGCGGCGAAAGTGACATTCGTCCGTACGATCCGAATACCCAACGACGGGTTGTGCGCGAACGTTTGCAGGCGCTGGAAATCATTAATGAGCGCTTTGCCCGCCATTTTCGTATGGGGCTGTTCAACCTGCTGCGTCGTAGCCCGGATATAACCGTCGGGGCCATCCGCATTCAGCCGTACCATGAATTTGCCCGCAACCTGCCGGTGCCGACCAACCTGAACCTTATCCATCTGAAACCGCTGCGCGGCACAGGGCTGGTGGTGTTTTCACCGAGTCTGGTGTTTATCGCCGTGGATAACCTGTTTGGCGGCGATGGACGCTTCCCGACCAAAGTGGAAGGTCGCGAGTTTACCCATACCGAACAGCGCGTCATCAACCGCATGTTAAAGCTGGCGCTTGAAGGCTATAGCGACGCCTGGAAGGCGATTAATCCGCTGGAAGTTGAGTACGTGCGTTCGGAAATGCAGGTGAAATTTACCAATATCACCACCTCGCCGAACGACATTGTGGTTAACACGCCGTTCCATGTGGAGATTGGCAACCTGACCGGCGAATTTAATATCTGCCTGCCATTCAGCATGATCGAGCCGCTACGGGAATTGTTGGTTAACCCGCCGCTGGAAAACTCGCGTAATGAAGATCAGAACTGGCGCGATAACCTGGTGCGCCAGGTGCAGCATTCACAGCTGGAGTTGGTCGCCAACTTTGCCGATATCTCGCTACGCCTGTCGCAGATTTTAAAACTGAAACCCGGCGACGTCCTGCCGATAGAAAAACCCGACCGCATCATCGCCCATGTTGACGGCGTCCCGGTGCTGACCAGTCAGTACGGCACTCTCAACGGTCAGTATGCGTTACGGATAGAACATTTGATTAACCCGATTTTAAATTCTCTGAACGAGGAACAGCCCAAATGAGTGACATGAATAATCCGGCCGATGACAACAACGGCGCAATGGACGATCTGTGGGCTGAAGCGTTGAGCGAACAAAAATCAACCAGTAGCAAAAGCGCTGCCGACGCGGTGTTCCAGCAATTTGGCGGTGGTGATGTCAGCGGAACGTTGCAGGATATCGACCTGATTATGGATATTCCGGTCAAGCTGACCGTCGAACTGGGCCGTACGCGGATGACCATCAAAGAGCTGTTGCGTCTGACGCAAGGGTCCGTCGTGGCGCTGGACGGTCTGGCGGGCGAACCACTGGATATTCTGATCAACGGTTATTTAATCGCCCAGGGCGAAGTGGTGGTCGTTGCCGATAAATATGGCGTGCGGATCACCGATATCATTACTCCGTCTGAGCGAATGCGTCGCCTGAGCCGTTAGTGATGAATAACCACGCTACTGTGCAATCTTCCGCGCCGGTTTCTGCTGCGCCACTGCTGCAGGTGAGCGGCGCACTCATCACCATTATTGCCCTGATCCTCGCTGCTGCCTGGCTGATAAAACGGCTGGGATTTGCCCCTAAACGCACTGGCGTTAACGGTCTGAAAATTAGCGCCAGTGCTTCGCTGGGCGCGCGTGAACGGGTTGTGGTGGTCGATGTGGAAGATGCACGGCTGGTGCTCGGCGTTACCGCAGGGCAAATCAATCTGCTGCATAAACTTCCCCCTTCAGCACCAACAGAAGAGATACCGCAGACCGATTTTCAGTCGGTCATGAAAAATTTGCTTAAGCGTAGCGGGAGATCCTGATGCGTCGTTTATTGTCTGTCGCACCTGTCCTTCTCTGGCTGATTACGCCCCTCGCCTTCGCGCAACTGCCGGGTATCACCAGCCAGCCGCTGCCTGGCGGTGGACAAAGCTGGTCGCTCCCGGTGCAGACGCTGGTGTTCATCACCTCGTTGACGTTTATTCCGGCAATTTTACTGATGATGACCAGTTTCACCCGCATCATCATTGTTTTTGGTTTATTGCGTAACGCGCTGGGAACACCCTCCGCGCCACCTAACCAGGTATTGCTGGGGCTGGCACTGTTTTTGACCTTTTTTATTATGTCACCGGTGATCGACAAAATTTATGTCGATGCGTACCAGCCATTTAGCGAAGAGAAAATATCAATGCAGGAGGCGCTGGAAAAAGGGGCGCAGCCGCTGCGTGAGTTTATGCTGCGTCAGACCCGCGAGGCGGATTTAGGGTTGTTTGCCAGACTGGCGAATACCGGCCCGTTGCAGGGACCTGAAGCCGTGCCGATGCGCATTTTGCTCCCGGCCTACGTGACCAGCGAGTTGAAAACCGCATTTCAGATAGGCTTCACGATTTTCATTCCTTTTTTGATTATCGACCTGGTGATTGCCAGCGTGTTGATGGCATTGGGGATGATGATGGTTCCCCCAGCCACCATTGCTCTGCCCTTTAAACTGATGCTGTTTGTACTGGTGGATGGTTGGCAATTGCTGGTCGGTTCGCTGGCGCAGAGCTTTTACAGCTAGAGAGGCAAAATGACACCTGAATCGGTCATGATGATGGGGACTGAAGCGATGAAAGTCGCGCTGGCACTGGCTGCCCCGCTGTTGCTGGTGGCGCTGGTCACGGGTCTTATCATCAGTATTTTGCAGGCCGCCACCCAGATTAACGAAATGACGCTGTCGTTTATTCCGAAAATCATCGCCGTATTTATCGCCATTATTATTGCCGGACCGTGGATGCTCAATCTGTTGCTGGATTACGTCCGCACCTTGTTCACTAACCTGCCGTATATCATCGGGTAGGCCGTACAATGATGCAGGTGACAAGCGATCAATGGCTTTCCTGGTTAAGCCTGTACTTCTGGCCGTTACTGCGCGTGCTGGCGCTCATTTCTACCGCACCAATTCTGAGCGAACGCAGCGTGCCGAAACGGGTAAAACTGGGGCTGGCAATGATGATCACGTTCGCCATTGCCCCATCATTACCTGCCAACGATGTTCCTGTTTTTTCGTTCTTTGCTCTGTGGCTGGCCGTGCAGCAGATCCTGATCGGCATTGCGCTTGGTTTTACCATGCAATTTGCCTTTGCCGCTGTGCGAACCGCTGGCGAAATTATCGGTCTGCAAATGGGGCTGTCATTTGCGACGTTTGTCGATCCGGCCAGCCATCTCAATATGCCCGTTTTAGCGCGTATCATGGATATGCTGGCGTTACTGCTGTTCCTGACATTTAACGGTCATTTATGGTTGATTTCACTGCTGGTCGATACCTTTCACACCCTGCCTATTGGTGGCGAACCGTTGAACAGCAATGCGTTTCTGGCACTCACCAAAGCAGGGAGTTTGATTTTCCTTAACGGGCTGATGCTGGCGTTACCGCTCATTACTCTGCTGCTGACCCTGAATCTGGCATTAGGTTTACTGAATCGTATGGCCCCGCAATTATCCATTTTTGTTATTGGATTTCCATTAACTCTGACTGTCGGTATCTCTTTAATGGCGGCATTAATGCCGTTAATTGCGCCTTTTTGCGAACATTTATTCAGTGAAATTTTTAATTTGCTGGCTGATATTATTAGTGAATTGCCATTAATATAATTCCGTAACGTTTATCATGTTATCCTAAGGATTATCCGAAAAATAATACCTACGAACATCTTCCAAGATACTCCTGCAGCGAAATATTTGTTTTAAGCTCACTCACATATCGCAACATTTACTTTACTTTAAGACAATTCCAGGCAAATTATACAACACTTTACGGGATAGTAAGTCCGCCTGAAAAATCGCGAGAGTGGCGCATTAGGTGACCCATGTTGTTCCGTTTAGTCATGATGAAATATTCAGGTAAGGGGAATTATCGTTACGCATTGAGTGAGGGTATGCCATGTCAAC
>ERZ791886.1121-NODE-1121-length-14259-cov-2.926922_pt1 | contig 14259 bp, 10 predicted proteins | sample MGYA00510158_ERZ791886 | MGnify/ENA primary metagenome ERZ791886 (study PRJEB30046, sample SAMN00792063) | human gut metagenome | study: EMG produced TPA metagenomics assembly of the A metagenome-wide association study of gut microbiota in type 2... | reverse complement strand
GAGTAAAGGAGGTCTTTGCGGAACATCTGCGGCAAAGCCCTGATTTTGAACTGCTATGGTCTGATAAAGTGGGCTTTGTCTGGCTGGCGATTGGCCTAAACCCGCTTTATGTTGATACCGGAAGGAGGATAGAGTCTGCCGCCGATCTCTGTCACGAGTGCCTGGATGATGTTGCGATGGATGTTCTGTATATGGCAGGCAACGGCCACGCGATAGAAGAAGCCGACCCGCTGGAACTGGCCGAGATTAAGCGGCGCTGGAAACCCTATATCGGCCAACTGCCGGAATATGCGTACCTTTGCGACGAACTGTTAAGCAGGAGCAAATAACCCATCCGCAAAAGTGTCAGGAGCTAAAATCTGCTTCTGGCACTTTTTTTGTGGCTTTTTTGTGAATTTGATTAAAAAGTCCTTGACAATTTGTCTCTGGTAAGTTGATCAAAAGTATGTTATCATAAATAAAATGATTACTCGTTTAAATCTAAAGGCTCCATTATCGTTTGATGATATTGGATTTTGACGGTAAAACTTTAATGGTTTATAGTTATAAGATGATCTAAATTATAATTAAGTAATTTTCGAGTTTATTCAACATTCAAGATTTCTATATGAGGTAAATTATGAAAAGAACATTTAATCAAATCGCACAAGATCTTATTACTAATCATGAATCTTTGAGTCTTGATTGCCGAGCCATTTTGGGATGGTTTGGTAATGCGTCTTTATATTTCCCCACCGAGGAGGAAATAATTAAGGCCCAAAAGGCTTTGATTTGGCTATACGAAAATGTTTCTCACAATGGAAGTGTTCATCTAGATCCTGCAGTTCGAAGCAAGTGTATAGCTTCATTTGCTCGAGAGTTTTTATTGCCTAATAATGTTGCCAATCAACTATTTACCGATTTCATATGCAAATCTGACACTTCAAGGCCAATTATTATTGGCATCGAAGGATTAGATGGTTCGGGAAAAACGGTTCAGGCGAAAAAATTAAGTAGCGTTTTTGAGAAACAAGGTAAAAAAGTATGCTTAATTGACTTTCCGCAGTATTCGAGTTTTTTTGGCAAAGAAATTGGTTCGCTACTTTCAGGAACACACACTGCTTCTGCAATGGATTTAGATGAGAAATCCATGTGCTTGTGGTATGCACTTGACCGATGGGAAGCAATTCGTAAAGTTGAAATTGAGAAATATGACTATGTAATCTTCAACAGATATACGCTATCAAGTGTCGTATATCAGTCGGCCCGTAAATTCAATGCATTTAATCGCGAATTTGCTGACTGGGTTTTTGGCCTGGAGCATACCCACCTTATGCTACCTATCCCGGACATTTATATCTATCTTGACACAAAAACGGAATTGTGTAGCCAAAACGTCTTAAAAAAAGGCGAGAGATCCTATGTAGATGGGCTGGATGTATATGAACGATCTCGGGATCTATTGGCGTGCTGTCATGATATTTATAAACAGCTTTCTGAGCAGATTTTGGAAATCAAATTTTTGAAATGCACAGATGACAGCGGAAAGTTAAAGGGCATTGAACAAATTCACACAGATATCATTGCTTGTTTAAGTGCTTATGGACTATCTATATAATCCGGTAACAAATTCATTTGAAGGGACAACACAAAACACCGTATCATTGGGTCAAGTTATGTGGCACATCACTAACAAGTGCTCACTAAACTGTTCGATGTGCTTTACCCGCAAAATGCGATGCGATGACAAAGAAGTCTCCCGGCATGACGTCCCTATGTATGTGTCGCTTTTAAAGAAGCTTGGGGTTCAAAAAATCGATCTTTCCGGCGGAGAGCCTCTCTTATATAAGCATTTGCCTTTTTTGGTAAGAGAATGTGCTGCTCAGTCTATTTCTGCCACAATCACCACAAGCGGAGTTGGAACGCCGGGGAATATTAATTGGATCTGTGAGAACTGGAGACTATTCTCCCGCGTCATTGTGTCGCTTGACGGTCCCGAAAATATTCATAATGAGTTGCGCGGAAGCGATTCCGCCTTCGCAGGCGCTAAAAAGCTACTCCTGTTGCTGCGCTCGAAGGGATGTGAAAACCTCCGCATAAATACCCTTCTCACCAGGAAAAACATCGGCATTGGCTCGTGCGACAATTTAAGGGAAATTGTTTCTATCATCCAGCCGCTTGAATGGTGCATTATTGAGCCATTCCCTATAAACAAAACGGAATCCTACGATACTTTGAACATTCAGCGGAAAGAGTTCGAAGCGTTTTTTGATCGAAGCATTTTTTTGATGGAGAACAGCAATACAAAGGTCATTCGCAGAGTGAATGAAGATTATGGTGCATACTGGGCATTGTATCCAGATGGTTATCTGTATCATTCCCATGACAATCAAACCTATGACACGCGGATTTTGCTAAGCGAGGAAAATCATTGCCGTATCTGTGATTTAGTGAAAGAGAACAAACAACCCTATATAAAAATTGCGGAGGCACAAAATGAGAGAGAAAGAGATCGTTATTGAAGTTCGGAACCTTGAAACAGACACTTGTGCATCCATCATGCTCCATGATTTTAAGGAGCAATTTTCCAATTATGACGGAGTTTGCGTTCTGGCGGAAAAAAAGCTGCAGCGAGCGGGCGAGAAGTGTGATCTTACGTGCCTGGTCAATTTTGCTGTATCGGTAGGCGCCGGCATTATTTCAGGAGCCATCATCGAGTTGATCAAAGGGGTCTATGCGCATCATTCGCATCCCAGGGGCTATACATGGAAACTATGTGTAAAATCGGACAGGTCCTTAAAAGTTACCGTATATGAAGAAGATGGCGTGATATCCGTTGATATTCAAGATGAAGACCAGAAAGGCAACTAAAAGGTGAAAGTGTGCTCAGTTGTATAACCGTTGGAATTTCGGAATATGAAAATAAAGATCTTATACCAATTTCATGCGCCGCAGAGGATGCACGTGCGGTATATGACGCATTTAGGCAGATTATGGGGCCCGAATTTAACAATTACTTGAGCATTTGCGTTTCCAATATCCGAAGCGCTGATTTTGAGTCCCTACTATGTGCGATTTCAGATGTGATGGAAAAAGAATCTGAGGACACCAATTCCATACTTGTTATATATTTCAGCGGTCACGGCGCCTTTGATGATACCTGCTATGAACTACGGTTCGCTGAATACAGGGGTACTGGCAGAAACCATGACGACGTGTTCTCTGCAGAGCAGTTTTCAAAAATTTTTAGGGGCAAGCACTTTAAGATTTTGATTATATTGGACTGCTGTAATTCCGGAGCGGCACTTCCTGTTGCAAATGTCAGTGACCAAGGTCCTGAAATTTCTGTGCTTGCGGCGGTCAATTCATACCAGTCCGCAACATTTGATGAAAACGGAAGCGTTTTTACAAAAATTTTGTGTAAGAGCATTTGTGAACTCGACAGCAGCGGTGAAATTTTTTCACTGGAATCGCTTATTCATCGAATGCAGACCAATGGTTATCACAGGGCATTGGTTCATCGTGGCGCTGCCCAAAAGTTGGATCTGGTATTTCGAAATCCGGCAGCCACAGCGGGTATTGATCAGTATTTCCCCTTTCTCTTCATTGATAAGATCGCCCATGGCGATATGCTCTCCAGAGAAGCTCTGTGGTATTCGTTAAGCAACTTCTCCGATCAGCAAGTTCTTAAAACCTGTGAATATTACTTCGACACCGACTGCAAATATGGAAGGAAGCTAGAACCGGAGGCAAGTTGGTTGGTTCGACGGGCTATCGGAAGCACACTTGCCAACCACGTTTCAAACCCTGGGATTTTAGAGCTTCTCCTCTGCCTATTGGAGTCTGAATATTGGCAAGAACAATGCATTGCCCTCATTGGATTAAGATATCTGATTCGAAAAGACGATGAGATATTGAAACGCGTTATACGTCTTGTTGCGGATAAAACAATACGCAGAGTTGATGCAGTGTGGTTAGCGTCTTTATATACATCCGACAATACGAATTCAGATTGGAGAGTATTTTTGGATACAACACTTGCATTGACCCCTTGGGGAATGATAGAGCTTTGTAAATCTCATAAGTTGTTAAGTGATAACCTCGACAGTTATGATTGCCTGTGCAGGCATAGTTTTTATAAAGCATTGATCGAAGAGCAAAAACGTCAAGCCGGGAGAGGAAATTCAAAGCTTGAGAAATGTGTTTATAGTGGAGAAACTCGGGGACGTTTACCAGAAAATACACAATCGAAATTTTTGCTCTCAGCACTATATGGGAACTGGCGCGACCAAATATCCTGTAATTTAAAGCCATATATTGAGTCCTATGGTTCTGAACAGATATCAGCAGAGTTAAAAGCGTTTTCTTGTGTTGACAATGCAGAAAGAAAGATGGCAGTATTTACTTATTTTATAAAAGAACACGAAGAGGCTATTGAATATGCTGATGCATTGAAGTGGGGTCTAAATGATATTCATCCATGGGTTCGTAGAACAGCCATGGAGTGTTATAAAAAATTAGAGCTTAGTGATATAATGCTTAAAGAAAGCCTGTTTTCACTTCGTGTAAATGAGGGATATCCTGGATATCTAGATTTTTATTTGACCTGTCCTAGCAATATGCGTCAAGATTTAATCAATCATTTAAATGAGCAATCCGACCTATCAAAAGGCGATATTCGGAGTTTAGAGCAATCATTTTCAAATAAATAGCTTGTAAGTTATTGAACTTTCTTTTCAATTGTGTATTATGTTATTTTATATTTCTGCCCATTGGAAAATATCTGGCAACACCATGGCAACAAAAAATCAGATAGCCCCTACTATCTGAATAATGAAAAGAATGCCAATACTCTGAGCGAAATCCCATAAGCAAATCTGTTTAGAAAACTTCTGACAGGAGCGAGTGGGAATGAAAACGAAGACAGACGCTGTCCTGACTTTTGGGCAGTGTCTGTTTTTTTGGTGCGGCAAAAGGACTGCTTGGGCGGAAATCAAACGAGGACCCTCTGTTGCTCAGACGCCCCAGGGAATTCGTGCAGGCAAAACTTGCCAGGCCGGGAAGACTGCCTTCTATTCCCAGGATCATATCCGTGATCATCTTCGCTTCGTGTATTGCCTGGCTGCAGCTTCTTCAAAATTGCCTTTGACAAAACGGAGCCCCTGACCTACGAAAGCCCCCAGTTCGCCAACGTGCAGAGCCTGGCACTCCCCTTCTGTGCAGCCTGCGCGGAACTCCAAGCATCCTCTGGACAGAAGCGGCGAGGAAGCACGTGAGCGCTCCTGCCAGGCATTGCTGTCCGGCCAGGCCGCACAGGCGGACCCCTTCTCGCTGAAAACGGGACGCTGAACTTTGCGGCGATTCTCCTGGCCATTACCGGAGTCCTGAATCCCATAGCTGATGCTCCGCAGGTCTTCGTGGTGCTCCCCTTGCTGCGGAAATATGGGCCGGACGAACTGCCTGTATCTGATCTGCCGCCCCGACAGCGCACGTGCCAATTTCGGCGGAGGCGATCGATGCCACACCAGCTTCCATCATCCGCGAGGTCTACGCTGCGTAGGTTGCCATCTGTCATGCTGTCGGTTAAAATACAGCTAGACAAATCTGCAAGGGAGGCCTATTCATGAACTACGTGTCCGGCAAAACCATTCGCAGCCTGCGGGAGAAGCGGAACTTGACGCAAAAGGCGCTGGCCCGGCTGGTGAATGTAAGCGACAAAGCGATCTCGAAATGGGAGACTGAAAAGGGCCTTCCGGATATTGGGGTTCTGGGCGACTTGTCTCAGGCTCTGGGCGTCTCCATCGCTGAATTGATGACAGGGGACCTGAAGGCCAACGAAAACACCTCCTCCAACATGAAGAAAAGCCGGTTTTATATCTGCCCTATCTGCGGAAACAGCATCATGGCGGTGGGTGAGGGATGTTTTTCCTGCTGCGGCGTCACGCTCCCGCCCCTGGAGGCGGAGCCCTGTGATGAGGCCCACAGTCTAACCCTGGAGGAAGTGGATGGCGAGTACTATGTGACTATGCGACACGAGATGAGCAAGACGCACTACATCTCTCTGATTGCCTATGTGACTCTGGACTCCCTGGAGGTGGTCAAGCTCTATCCGGAGCAGGATGTCTCCGTCCGGCTGCACAAAAAGGGGCGTGGTATTCTGTACGCCTGCTGTAACCGAGACGGTCTGTTTCGAAAAGCGATCTAAGTCGGTGGCTTTCCAGCATCCCCCTGTATCTTGACCCTTTCGCAAATTCCGGAGGCATGCGTGCTGCGGCACACATGCCTCCTCCCTGTTTGATGGCTCATATTCATTCTGTAAGCTGTTTCTTCCAGACCGGTATCATTCTTAGACAGCGCCTGTGTTTTATACCGGCGGCTTGCCGGGTGTCGAGCCAGCGCAGTTTCATATTTTTCTCAAGTCCTTTCTTGATTTGCAACTTAAAACATAGTATGTTATATGTAGTTCGTACAATATGGTGTTCGCGTGTGATACAGAGAGGAGATTTTCCAATGAGTCCTGCCATTCTCACTATTATTATCTTTTTCCTGTGCATTCTTTCTTTTATTTGGGAGAAAATTCCGCTGGCTGTGACCTGTCTGCTGGGAGGAATTGCCCTGGCGCTTTTGGGAATCATTGACTATGTGGATATCTACTCCAACATGGGCACTCAAGTGGTGGCTATTGTCATCGGAACCAGCATGGTCGGCCTTGGATTGGAATCCGCCGGAATCTCGGACATGGTAGGGAGCGCACTTCGCAGGACGGGAATTGCCAAAAATGAGCGGCTTTTTATTACCATCATTGTCTTAGTAACCGCGCTTCTCTCCGCGTTTTTATCCAACAGTGCGGTCATCGCCATGTTTATCCCCATCATTCAGGGAATGTCTAAGAAAAGCCAGGGCATTGTGAAACAAAAGCATGCGCTTCTGGCCGCCGGACTCGGCTCTGCCGCAGGAGGCGGACTGACGCTGGTGGGCACCGCGCCGATTGTCACCGCCAGCAGTATTGTGGAGAACAGCGGCCTACCCGGAACCCGTGCTTTTACCTTTCTAGAGGTGGGCTACAGTATGCTGCCTGTCGTCATTCTGATGGCGCTCTATTTTGCGACCTTTGGCTATAACCTGCAGCAGCGCGTCCTGGCGGATCTGCCGGATAATCCCCTGGACGCCCTGATGTCCGGTGAAACGGAGCAGGCATCCACGGCGGTCCCCGTCTGGAAAAAGGCTGTTGCACTGGCCGCCGCATTGTTCATGGTTGTTGGCTTTGCCTTCAATCTCTTTGACATCGGTGCCGTCTCACTGATGGCCGCCGCAATCATGCTGGTATGTGGCGTTATTCCCTGGAAGGCCGCCCTCCGGGACATGGATTGGAATACCGTCCTTGTCCTGGCCTTTTCCGCAGCCCTGGCTGCCGGCCTGAACGAATCCGGCGGGGGTGCGATGATTGCGCAGGGTATTGTCAGTCTCTTTGGTGGCGCCGACGCAAATCCCGCAGTGCTGCTGTTTGTCTGCGTGGCTGTGGGCGCTGTCTTGACCAATTTCATGGGCAATGCCGCCCTGGTCATTGCCATGATCCCCATTTCACTGGAGGTGGCCCTGACCTGTGGCGCTAATCCCATGTGCTTTGCCCTTGCCACCACGGTATCTTGTATGCTGGCCTTTTCCACCCCCATCGGAACTGCCTGCGTGACACAGACTCTAGTCGGCGGATACCGCTACCATGATTTTGTAAAAATTGGTTTACCCATTAATATTCTGGCAATTCTTGCCGTGGGACTGGTCTCTCCAATTGTATACGGTTTGTGATAAATTCTTTTTATTCAACAATTTGTTTTTATAGCAGGTCTGTTTTGATTGCTGCCCTTCCTCCCAGAATCTGTGTTTTTTGAAAGCAAGCAACCTCCAAGCCTGCCTCTGTTCCGGAGTTCCGGCGTTGCACTTCATTCCCTGTTTTGACACGATCAGGGGCTCTTCCCGTCAAAACATACCATTACACGGTCTTATTCGTCTTTTTTACCGATAATTCTCTGCCTGTTTCGTCAAAACGTAAAACCTCGTAAAGAATCTTGACTTTCTGCATCCAATGTAGTACGTTTTATATAAGCCGTTGTACATTGTATATGTGTATGGAAAGGATGATGCCACCATGAACTATGTGCTTGATTCCAGCAAAGCCCATCACAAATATTTCGAGGAACTCTGCTATATTCCTCATCCGCCCTTTCAGGAAAAAGCCCTCAGCGAATACGTGATTGCTTTCGCCAAGGAGCGCGGCCTTTGGTATTATACAGACTCCCTTTATAATGTTGTGGTAAAAAAGCCCGCTACCCCGGGTTACGAAAACGCAGCGCCCGTCATGCTGCAGGCCCATATGGACATGGTCTGCGAAAAGACGCCGGAAAAGGTGTTTCATTTTGAAACCGATCCGCTTCAGCTCCAGGTTCGCGATGGATGGGTCATGGCTACCGATACTACCTTAGGTGCAGACGACGGCTATGGCGTGGCCTATATGCTGGCCATTCTGGACGCGGATGACATCCCCCACCCCGCCTTGGAATGCTTCTTCTCCGTACAGGAGGAGGTTGGCATCGGCGGTCCCCGGGGCATGGATTATTCTCAGCTCAGTGCCAGACGATACATCAATCTGGATGGTGTCCAAGAGGGTTCCACCAATGTTTCCACCGCCAACGTCATCGGCGGCGACTTTAAGCGGCCCATCGTCATGCAGGAAAACAGCAAGCCCTGCTACACGGTACACATCTGCGGCCTCAGCGCGGGCCACGCCTCGCTGAATATTGTAAAGGACCAGGCAAATGCGGTCAAGCTGGCGGCACGGATTCTCTTTGCCATTGGCAAGGAGGCCAAGGTGCATCTGGCCTCCATCCAGGGCGGCACCATCCGCAACGGTATTGCGGAGGAATGTGACGCCACCTTCGCCTGCGAGGCATCTGAGGAGCACATCCGTGACATCGTGGCTGCTGTTTTTGCAGCCGCCAGAGAAGAGCATGAACTGACAGACCCTCACATGGACATCCGCCTGCAGCCTGCACCCACCGCCCCGCTGGTTATGGACGATTTGAGCAGCAGCGAGGCCATTCATCTGCTCCATGTTTTGCCCTCCGGCAGCCATATGACAAACAAACGGGCCATCAATCCCACCATGTCTCTGGCCTCCCGCAATATGGGCAATGTCAGCTCGGCGGACGGCGTGCTGACGGTCGGCTATATGTTCCGCTGCAACATCAAGTCGCAGCTCTGGGACTTGTTTGATCAGACCTGCCTTCTGGCCTCCCGCTTCGGCGCCTACTACGACCGCGAGTATGTTTACGCCGGCTATACTGCTGACACGGAACATTCTGAAATGCTGAAGCTCTGGCAAAAGGTGTACCGTGACTTCACGGGTAAGGAGCTCTACCTGAAATACACCCATGGCGGCAGCGATATCGGCTCCATCAACGATGGCATGGGCGGAATTGACGCCATCGTTGTCAGCCCAGACATCAAATTCGTCCATCGGCCCACAGAGGCCATGGACCTGGCTTCCTTCGACCGGACATTTGAATATGTCAAGGCCATTCTTGCCCAGCTCAAGTAAATCCGGCATGACACGTAGATGTATGGGGGAGTACATTCCGCATCGTGTGATTTGATTTTAGAAAGGAGATATCCCTGTGGCTAATTCAGAGAACAGGCAAATGACCTACGCAGAAAAGCACCAACAAATCAAGAAGGAAGCAAAGTGGACCATGGTCTTATTTGCCATCTGCTTTGTATGGTGGTGCGTAACCGGCTGGGGGCTGGGAGATGTAAAAATCCACTTTTGGCATCTTCCGCTTTGGTTCTGGCTTTGCATCATTGGCACCTATGTGATTGGCTGTGTCGGAACGATCATTCTGATTAAAAAGGTCTTTGTAAACTTTGATCTAGGCGAAGATGACGCAGATTTGGTTGAATCAAAGGTAGAAGGAGGTTCTGCGAAATGACAATGCCAAGCGGCTACCGTTTTGTTTTGGTGGGCGTCATTCTAGCCTACCTCGCGGTCAACCTAATCGTCGGCCTGTGGGCCGGCAAGATGGAAAAAAAGCAGACCACCGGCGGATTCCTCCGTAACTACTTCATCGGCGGACGCTCCATGGGCGGCATTGTGCTGGCCATGACGCTGATCGCCACCTATACCTCCGCCTCCTCCTTTCTCAGCGGTCCCGGCCTTGGCTCCACCCGAGGCCTGACCCAATGCCTGGTCGCCATCATTCAGGTGGGCACCGCCTTCCTGACCCTGGGAATCATCGGAAAGAAATTTGCCCTGATCTCCCGAAAAATCAATGCGGTCTCCGTCTCCGACTTTCTCCGTGCCCGCTACAAAAGCAACACTCTGGTGATTATCACGTCCCTGCTGATGGTCGTCTTTTTCATCACCAACATGGTGGGCCAGTTCGTGGGCGGCGCGGTGCTGTTCGAGACGCTCTCCGGCCTTCCCTATATGGGCGGGCTGCTGATCTTCGGCGTTGTTGTCATTGTCTACTGCACCTTTGGCGGCTTTAAGGGCGTTGTCACCACAGATACCATCCAGGGCTTTGTGATGACCATTGGTACTGTCCTGATTATTGTCTATGCCATTAAAGCGGGCGGCGGTATGGAGAGTCTGAGTTCCTGGCTAGATACGAACCGTCCCGGCTGGGATGTGGCCGGTTTTAATCACACCGGAATCAATGCCACCGGCTTTATCACCTCTTACTGGGTGCTGGTTGGCATTGGAACGCTCGGTTTGCCGCAGAATGCCGTGCGCGGCATGGGCTTCAAGAGCACGCAGGCTATGCACCGCGCCATGATTTTCGGCACCTTTGTCGTGGGCTTTTTGATGATCGGCATGCACTTTGGCGGTGCGCTGATCGGTCCCACCCTAGAGGGTGCAGAGCTGGCCTCCACGGATTACTATGTCCCCTATTTTGCCATCAACGAAATGCCTGCCGGTCTTGCCGGTCTGTTGCTGGCGGCACCCCTAGCAGCGGTGATGTCCACGGTCTCCTCCCTGTTGATTCTGGCCTCTGCCAGCATCATCAAGGACCTGTACCTGCACTATATGGTCAAGCCCGAAGTCGATAAGGAGAGCGAGTCCTTCCGCAAAAAGCTCAGCAGATTCAGCTTCTTTGCCACGTTCATCATCGGCGTGATCTGCCTGGCCTTTGCCATCAAGCCTCCCTCTATTATCACCTGGATCAACCTCTATGCTCTGGGAGGATTGATGTGCACCTTCTTCTGGCCCATCATCGGCGGTCTCTACTATAAAAAGTCCAACGCCAAGGCATCTCTTGCCTCCGCTATCTTTGGTGTGGCAGCCTTTGCCATTGGGAATCAGCTCAGAGCCGCCGGACTTATGCCCTTCGAGATGCATGAATCCGTCCCCGGCATTGTGATTGGCGGCATTGCGTTCTTCATCGTCGCCAAGCTGACCTACAAGCCCACCGATCTCACTCCCGAGGAATCCTTCGTGTTCTACGGCGAGTAAGCTCCTTTTCAAAAGTGCGCGGCCTGGTCTCCTCCCCTCCAGGCCGCGCACCTTCTTGCATAAAATTGTGTGGAAAAACAGGAACCGCTTCCGGTTCCTGTTTGATCTTTAATCTCCGTAATAGTCCGGGCGGATCACCGCCTCCAGCTGATCCTCGCAGGTCCTGCTGTCGCCATGGACGACGGCTTCATAGGTTCGGGTGTGGGACTCGATCAAATAATGCCGGTCATGCTCCAAAAGGCGTTTTGTCACCTCTGTGCGTTTAGCCGTGGTCAGTGTGAACAGCAGTCTGGAAACCTCCTGCATCAAGACATTGTCTGAGATGGCAGCAATCTCCATGTGAAATGCCATGTCCTTTTGCATCACTACCTCCAGGCTGGGCGACTCCGCAACCAGTTCCTGGATAAAGTCCTCAAAAACCTGCTTCAGCTCTGCCAGCTTCTCCTCGGTCTTATGGCGGATTGCCAGCCGCAGCGCGGCGATTTCAATCATCTGGCGAAACTCCTTCAGCTGGCGGTAGGAGTCGCCCTGCGTGAACATAATGCCGTAAATCAGCGGATTGAGCATCTGTTGGGAAACTCCGCTGCGGATAAAGGTCCCCTCAGCCCGGCGAATTTCCAGAATGCCATAAGCCACCAGAATTTTCACGGCCTCCCGCACAGAGTTTCTGCTGACCTGTAAGCTCTCGGAGAGCTCTGTCTCCGTTGGAATTTTGTCACCGGGCCGCAGTTTCCCCATAGTCATCGCCTGTGTCAACTGGTCAATTACATTCCAAACCACCGATTGCTGGCCAATCGGCTTCAGGGTATATTCCATCCCAGCGCTCATTGTCTGTACTCCTTATCTATCGCTCTTGTGGCGCCGCCCCGCTCCTGACCGTATTCACAGTCTTTTTCCAGTGCGGCGCTGCATATTCAAAAGAATCCCTGAAAGCATCCGCAGTCATTGTCTTGCCTGCTGGTTCTGCCATCGCTCCGGGTGCAGCTGCAAACACCGGGCATTCTCCAGTGCTCGTTCTATGGACAACGCGGGGCGCTTTGTTCGATTGAACTCCCCCAGCTTTGAAAAAGCCGGCGGCGGGACTGAGCCCCCCAAAGGGCAATGCCCCTTGACAGCTTTAGATTGCTTGGAGAAAACCGATCTGGAACAGCATGTCAAGCCTTTTTTGTCTCTAACTGGTCTCAGTATATCGGAATTTATCTCCAAAAGCAAGCAGGAAGAAGAAAAGCGGGCCCCCAATTTTACTTGGAAGCCCGCCTTTTGTTTCCTTCCTTAGAATCTCACCACTTCACTCTGCCGCGGCCAGGCGCCTGCAGGGCCAGATCCTCATTTTTGGTCAAATAGTAAACCATATATTCCGTATACAAATGGTCCCTGGTTTCACGCATCCATTCCACCAGGTGGAGCTTCAGCTCCTTGACCACATCGGCGTACTCTGGCCATTCGATGCGGTTGCTCATCTCATAGGGGTCCTCCGACAGGTCATAGAACTCGTCGTCAGCACCGGTGTGGAAGATGTACTTGTACTTTTCTGTGCGGATGCTGCGAATCGTGTAGAAGCCCATGTGGGAACCGTGGAACTCCGAGACGATATAGGGCTTTCTCTCCTGCTTCTGGCCCAGGCACAGCGGCAGGAAGCTCTGACCCTGTACCTGCTCCGGAATTTGGGCGCCGGCAGCCTCCAAAATTGTGGGGCACATGTCCACGTAGTGAGAGACAAATTCCGTACACACAGAATTTGCGGGAATCCTGCCCTTCCAGCGGGCCAGCAGGGGGACATGGCAGTTATCGTCATACAGGGCGAAGGCTTTATCCCAAATCTTATGTGCCCCCAGATGGTCCCCATGGTCCGTGGAAAACAGCACCAGGGTATCCTCGTCCAGTCCCAGCTCCGCCAGCTTATCCAAAACGCGGCCCACCATGTCATCAATCAGGGTGCACTCACCCATGTATTTGGCGATCAGCTTCTGCCAGTCCTGCCAGGTGAACCGGTCAGCCTCCCAGTACTTGGGTGTGTTATGCTGCACCGCTGGCTTGCGGGTCATATCGTCATAGAAGCTGGGGATGGGCTGAATGTCCTCTGGCCGGTACATGGAGGCATAGGGCTCTGGGATCACGCTGGGGAAATGAGGCCCATGGAAGTCCAGCCGTACAAAGAACGGCTGTTCCTCCTTCGCAAACTGCTCAATATAGCCAATGGCCGCTTTGGTGAGATAAGCCGGGCGGCTGCGCTCTAGGTCGATGGGGTCGTCGCCGTACCCGCCCATGGCGGTGGCATAATACTTGGTCTGGGGCGCGGCCGGAATCTCCAGCGTGGCGCGGTAACGGTCGTAATCCCCCAGGCCCACAAAGTGCTCATAGCCGAACTCATCCGGATTGATATCATTGTTGACATGCCATTTGCCCACATAAGCGGTGTGATACCCCTCTTCCCGCAGGCCGTTGATCACCAGGTCGTCACCGGGCTGAATTTGGTTGTCCAGCGGGTGAAGGTTGGTGTTGGTCATGGTTTTGTGGGTGTGCGGATAAGTACCAGTCAGAAATGAGGTTCTGGCAGGGGAACACAGGGGACAGCAGGTGAAGGCATTGGTAAAACGGACGCCCTCTGCTGCCAGCTGGTCCAGATGGTCGGTTTTGACCTTGACTCCATAAGGCGCCTTTCCATAAGCGGAAACCGTGTCAAACCTCTGTTGGTCCGTAGTAATCACAACAATATTGGGCTTTTTCATCGAATCCTTCCTTTCATTGATGAGGCATGGGGTGCTGATCGCGCC
>ERZ791886.1118-NODE-1118-length-14277-cov-5.583040_pt1 | contig 14277 bp, 10 predicted proteins | sample MGYA00510158_ERZ791886 | MGnify/ENA primary metagenome ERZ791886 (study PRJEB30046, sample SAMN00792063) | human gut metagenome | study: EMG produced TPA metagenomics assembly of the A metagenome-wide association study of gut microbiota in type 2... | reverse complement strand
GCCGGTTGGGAGTGTTTCATATGATAGAGGATATTCTTGCCAAAGCAGGCTCAGGCGCGCTGCTGGAGCGGCAGGACGCACTGCGCCTGTTGGAGGTGGCCACCGGCAGTGCGGAATATTATGCACTGCTGGGTGCGGCCAATGCGTATGCGCGCACAGCGTTCCGTGGCCGTGGCGTTATTTTTGCGCAGATCGGTATTGACGCCCAGGCCTGTGGTGTCAACTGCAAATTCTGCAGCCTTGCCGCAGACGCGCGCAGGGGCCAGCCAGCCTGCATCAAAACGCTGGAAGAGACGGTGGAATTGGCGCGTGAGCTGGCTGCCAGCGGGATCGAAGACCTGTTTTTGATGACGACCGCGGAATTCCCCCAGGAAAAATTTCTGGCATACGGCAGGGCAGTGCGCGCAGTGCTGCCCCCGCAGATGCGCCTTGTTGCCAATGTGGGGGATTTTGGTCCGGCCTATGCTGCAGCCCTGAAAGAGGCGGGATTTACTGGTGTGTACCATATCCACCGTCTGCGGGAGGGCACCGACACGAATGCACGTCCGCAGGCGCGCATCCGCACGATGGATGCCGTGCGCGGGGCAGGGCTGGAGCTGTATTATTGTGTAGAACCGATCGGGCCGGAGCACACGCATCAGGAACTGGTCGACGAAATGCTGCGCATCCGTGATTACCCCGTGGGAGTGATGGCCGTGATGAAGCGCATTGCCGTGCCCGGTACGCCGTTGGGCTCGCAGGGCGAGATATCGGCCGCGCAGCTTGCCAAGATCTGCGCCGTTACCACGCTCACCACCCGGCCGCCGCGCGCTATGTGCGTACATGAGCCGGATGAGCTTTGCCTGATGGCCGGTGCAAACCAGATTTATGCAGAATGCGGCGTGAACCCGCGCGACAATTCGCTGGAAACGCGCCTCAACCGCGGGTTCTCCACAGAGCAGGCCCGTGCGCTGCTGCAAAAAACGGAATGGGAGGTCTAGAGCCTCTTTTCAGCTAAGAAAGGCGCGATATAATGGAACTGTATCTCATCACCGGTTTTTTGGGTGCAGGGAAAACCACCTTCCTCAAAAATTTTGCCCGGCAGTTTGCCGGCCGGCGGCTGCGGCTCATCATCAACGAATTCGGACGCGTCGGCGTGGACGGCACGCTGCTGCGGGAGCTGGACGCGGCGTTGGATGAGATCAGCAACGGCTCAATTTTCTGCGCCTGCCGTTTGGACCAATTTGAGGCCGCGCTGGAGCAGGCGGCCGCGGATGCACCGGATGTTGTGCTCGTGGAAGCCAGCGGCTTGGCCGACCCCACCAACGTGCGCCGGGTTTTGGCCCAATTTCCCGCTGTTTCCTACCAGGGCAGCGTGTGTGTCGCAGATGCCGCGCGGCTTGAAAAGGTTTTCTCTACTGCCCGGGCGTGCCACCGGCAGCTTGCTGTCTCCAGTCTCGTGCTTCTGAACAAAACAGACCTTGCCACCGAAGCGCAGTGCGCTGAAGCAAAAGCGCTTATCCTGCGCGCCAACCCGGCGGCCCGCATCCGCCGCACGCAGTTCGGACGGTTCGAGCCGGAATGGCTTTCCCTGATCGTACCGGATGTGGATGTGGATGAGGTATTGGACATGCCGGATATCACCCTGCAAAAAGCGGTGCTGCAGATCCGTCCCACGATGCCCTTTGCGGCACTGCAAAAGTGCCTTGTACAGCTTGCGGGAGAAACATGGCGTATCAAAGGCTTTGTACGCGTGCCGGAGGGCATCTTTTACGTCGACTGCACCGGGCCGGAGGTTCGTCTGACGCCCTGGCAGGGAGAAGCGGACAACCGCCTTGTACTGCTGGCCGGAAAGGGCATGCAGCTTCGCAGGACGGCCAGAACTGCCGTACAATGGTATAACGATTACATTGAGGAACTTTCGATGCACTGAGCGGCACAGGAAAAAGTGCAGTTGAAACAGATCTTCCATAGCCGGCCTTATGAACGCACAGGCCGAGTTTCAATAAAGAAAAAATGTTTTCCGGCTCAAGCATGCCGCCAAAGGAGGGGTAAAAAGCTTTGCGTTTTTTGTGCGGCCGCCACCGGGATGGATACAAACAGCCGGCGGAAAATGACACCGCCGTAACGCTTCATCAGTTGTGAGAAGAAAGCACGTGCAAACATAGTGTAAAATTCGGGCGGCAGCTTCACGGCGCTGTCGTCTCAATGTGACAGGTGCCCATGTTTCCCACGCCGATGATACCCAATTTGATTTTTTCCATAGTTATGGCCCCCTTGTTTTTTCCGTGTTTCTCCCGCGGGAGGAACGCTACCTTCAGAATACAAAAAAATTGCGCATATTCTTTGCTGAAATTGGCAAAAAACATGCGCAAATTGGCTTTTTGGAATCTAAGCGTGTTCCTTTCGATATTGCCGGGGCGAAGTGCTGAAATGGTTTTTGAAGCAGCGGCTGAAATAAAAGGAATCGGAAAAGCCGCAGCGTTCGGCTACCTGCGCGACGGGGACGTCTGTTTCCAGCAGCAGATCCCGCGCATATTCCAGCCGCAGTCCGAGAATATACTGCTTGGGCGTTGTTCCGGTCACCCGACGGAAGGATTGCAGGAACATCGTCTTTTTTACGCCGGAGCGGGCAGTAAGCTCTTCCAGCGTAAACGGACGGGCAGGGTCCTCATGGATATGTTCCAGCACTTTTTTAATACGGATAAGCTCTGCGGGAGCATTTTCCCCATGCAGTGCGGAGAGTATTTCGCATAAGATCTGCTCGAGCAGAACATTTTGCCGCCATTGATAAAGATATGTTTTTTGCTTGTAGATCTCAAACAGGGATTTGAACAGAGGCTCCAGCCTGCCGGGCGGTTCGATTTTGGCAACCTCGGGCAGCGGAAGGCGGTCCACGTCCGACGGCAGCGTGAAATGGACTCCGTAGAACTCCATGCAGGGCTGCCGCGCAACGGAAAGACTGTGCAGTACGCCGGGACAAAAGCACACAAGATCCCCTGTTCGGACCGTAAACTGCCGGCTGCCCAGGCAGATGTCGCCCTGACCGCGAAGTACATATACCAGCTCATAATTGGAAATGCGCCGCGGCGCGATCTGCCAGCCGCAGAAGGTGGCGCGCCGCACCAGATAATCCAGTTCCACTTCCAGATGCTTCCACATCCGTGTACACCTCTTTGCGCCGAACACGCCCGTTTTTTGTAATGATAGCGGAATTTTATCCAGATTTCAACCATTTCTGCATGGCTTTTTTCCGCCGTTCCGGTAAACTGAGGGCAAACACCGAAAGGAATGGGACGTATGATCTGGGATAGGGAACGCTATATCGCGCACTGCAATTTTGAATTTACGGGAAGAGAGATGTTCTGTGAGCTGTTTGGCCCGCTGATCGGTCTGGAAGAGGAATGGCAAAGGCAGGGAGCCAGCGCCAAGGAGATCGCCCTCACGGCCTTCGATTGGGATTATGTTCTCAAAGCGCCGCTTGCGGGCAATTGCGAGGCAATCACAGGCCTGACGCCCCGGGTATTGGAGGAAACGCCGGAATTTACCGTCTCTGTGGACGAGATGGGCCGTAAAACGAAGTTGTGCAGGCAAAGCGCTACGATCCCACTGCCGATGGAATATCCCGTCAAAACAATGGACGACTGGCTGAAGGTCAAGCATTGGTATGAATTTTCGGAGGAGCGTATTGACCGGGAGGCGCTGCTGCATCAAAAGGAACTGCGCGATAAAGGCTATCTGACGATCCAGTGGGTGCCCGGCGGGTTCGACGAGCCGAGGCAGCTTATGGGCGAGGAAGAATTGTGTATCGCATGCTACGAGGAGCCGGAGCTGATCGCCGACATGTTGGAAACCATCGGAAACACCTGTGTAAAAGTGATGGAGCGTGTGGCTGAGATCGTCCCCATCGACTGCCTCAGCATCCATGAGGACATGGCGGGAAAGTCCGGCCCTCTGTTCGGCCCGGCGCAGATTGAAGCGTTTTTGCAGCCGTACTATCAAAAAATATGGAATTGCGCGCGGGCCCACGGAGCAAAGATCTTCTCCCAGGACAGTGATGGAAACATGAACCCTGTGATCGACGCGATCCTCGCCTGCGGTGTGACGTGCCTGTATCCCTGCGAACCGGCGGCGGGAATGGATATGATGGAGCTGCGAAAAAAGTACGGCGCCAGGCTGGCCTTTAAAGGCGGCATTGACAAATTTGTACTGCGCGGCGATTTCCAAGCCATCCGCGCGGAGCTGGAATACAAGATGTCCGGTCCTCTGATGGGCGGCGGCACAGTGTTTGCCATTGACCACCGTATCCCAAACGGAGTACCGCTTGCCAATTACCGCTATTATGTTGAGACCGGGCGCAGGCTGTTGGGTCTTCCGCCCGCAAAAGAAGAGGGCTGGGCGCGCATGGCCTTCTGACGGATACCCGCTGAAAGCCGGGCCGGAGATACTTCCGGGCCGGCTTTTCCGCGCAGAAAAGAAGATACCTTTTGCTGTATAAAGGCGCCTTTTACATAGGTTTGCAAGGTGGTATACTGGGCATAGCAAAGATGTAAACCATAAAAAGGGAGAAATCGGACAATGACGGTTGTGGATAAGATCGCCGCGCTGCGTGCGGCTATGGAAGCGGAAGGAGCAGACGGCGTATATGTGCCGTCCAGCGACCCGCATATGACGGAATACCTGCCGGCCCGCTGGCGCTGCCGTGCGTGGCTGTCGGGCTTTACAGGTTCGGCGGGAACGCTGTGTGTGACACGGGAAGCCGCTGCGTTGTGGACGGACGGACGCTATTTCATCCAGGCGGAGCGGCAGCTGGAGGGCAGCGGAATCACGCTGATGCGCATGGCCCAGCCCGGCGTGCCCACCGTGGAGGAATGGCTGGCGGACAGGATGCCCGCCGGCGGAACGCTGGCACTGGACGGCGCCTGCACCAGTGTGTCCGTGGTGGAATCGCTGGAAAAAGCGCTGGCGGAAAAAAGAGCTGTCCTGCGTGACCACGATTTTGTTTCCGCACTTTGGCAGGAGGGGCGGCCGCCCATACCTGCGACAGAAGCATGGCTGCTGGAGCCGTCGCGCGCGGGACTTTCCGCCGGGGAAAAGCTGCATATCCTGCGGGAGAGGCTTGCCCGGCAGAACGCAAACGCCATGCTGGTGTGCCGGTTGGATAGTGTGGCATGGCTATTGAACCTGCGTGCGGACGATGTGGAGTACAACCCGTTTGCGCTCGCTTACTGCCTGGTGGAGCCGAAGGGGGCGCATCTGTTCATTGACACGAGCCGCGTGCCCGCCGGGGTACAGACAGTGCTGGAGGCGCAGGGAGTAACGCTGCATCCGTATGGGGATATACGGGACTTTCTGGCTGCGGCGGAAACGCCGATGGCGCTTTTGTATGAGCCTGCGGGTACGAGCTGGACCCTCCTGCGGGCGCTGCGCCAAAACCGGGCCGTGACGCTCTCGGCGGGTAAAGACCCCATTCAGCTGCTCAAAGCCGTAAAGGATGAAACAGAGATAGCCGGCCAAAAAGAGACGCACCGCAGGGACGGCGCGGCGATGGTTCGGTTCGAGATGGAGCTGCGCCGCCGCGTGGAAACAGGGGAAGGCTGGACGGAATTTGCAGCATCCAACTATTTGACGAGCCTGAGAATGGCGCAGAAGGACTGCCTGGGCGCAAGCTTTGAAACCATCGCGGCCTATGGGGCAAACGCGGCTATGATGCACTATGCCCCCATGGAGGATACCTGCGCGGAGCTGGAGCCGCGCGGGTTCCTGCTGGTGGACAGCGGCGGGCAATACCGGGACGGCACCACGGACATCACGCGTACCTATGCGCTGGGCCCGCTGACGGACGAGGAGCGGGAGGCGTATACGCTTGTGCTCAAGTGTCACATTGCCGCCGCGCGCGCGGTGTTCAAAGCGGGAAGCGCGGGCATGCATATCGACATTCTGGCGCGGGAAACACTCTGGAGGCGCGGCCTGGATTACCGCTGCGGTACGGGCCACGGCGTGGGATTTGTGGGGGTTATCCACGAGGGCCCGCAGGGCCTTTCCGCAAAAAATGACACGCCGTTTGAACCGGGCATGACCGTCACCGATGAGCCGGGCATCTACGAAGAAGGCAAACTCGGCGTGCGCATTGAAAACGAACTGCTGTGCGTGCCAGTATGTGAAACAGAATATGGAGCGTTTTATGGCTTTGAACCCTTCACCTACTGTCCCATTGACACGCGCCCTCTGAAGCTGGAGCTGATGACCAGAGAAGAGCTGGAATGGCTGGACCGTTATCATGCGGCTGTGCTTCGGGAACTGGGCGCGTATCTCAATAAAGAGGAAGGTGCATGGCTGGAAAAGGCGTGCGCGCCGGTGGCACGATGAATGTGTGTATTGCCGTTTTGCTGTGTTTTGCGCTGCTTGGAGCGCTGGATGAAGGAAGCGGAGGCAGGCTGGGGGTGGCGGAAGCGTTTCGTCAGGGCCTTTCGTCCATGGGTTCGCTGTGCTTTTCTATGGCAGGCATTTACTGCATAGCCGTCACGGCATTGCCTGGCGTAGCAGAGAAAGCTGGAGAGGCACCGCTCCCTTTTGACTCGTCTCTCCTGCCGGGAATGCTGCTCGCGCCGGATATGGGCGGATGGGCAAGCGCTGCGGCGCTGGCATCGACGCCCGAACTGGCGGTGTATGCGGGCCTTCTTGTGGCTTCCACGCTTGGATGTCTGGTCAGCTTTGTGCTCCCGGTCTCACTGGGAACGTTGCAATACCAGCAAGCAATGGAATTTATGCAAGGGATTGTATGGGGGATCATAGCTTTGCCTGCCGGACTTGTTTTGGGGGCGCTTATCCTGAAAATTGCACCGGGTATACTGCTGAAAAACTTGTGGCCCGTGATGGCGCTCTGTGCCATCCTCAGCCTTGCGCTGCGCTTTGCACCGCTCGGCTGCGCCCGAGTGCTTGGCTGGTTTGGAGCGGGAGTGCGGTGGCTGGGGGTCCTGTTGTTTTGCTGGATGACGTAGGGCCTGTTTGTACCGGAACGGTCCGTAATGCCGCCTGACGTAGTGGAGGAAGTGCTGGTAATCATTCTGAAGATCACCATTATCGTATGTGGTTCTCTGGTAGCTGGCAGGCTGGTACTGGCAAAGTGCAGCCGGTGGCTGGAGTGGGCCGCATCCAGGCTGGGCGTCAATGAATATGCTGTTTTGGGGCTTTTGACAAGCCTTGTCTCAAGTGTTTCCATGCTGCCGCTGTATCCCCGGATGGATGCCAGAGGGAGAATGATAAAGGCTGCGTTTACGGTATCCGGGGCATTTGTATTGGGCGGGCAAATGGCCTTTGCGGCTGGCGTTGCAGACGGACGCGCCGTTGCAGCATATTTTGCAACAAAGCTGGCCGGCGGTTTATTGGCTTTGATATTGGTGTTTTGCTTTGCGAAAAATACGGAAGCAGTATACACAACAGATATATCCGTAACGCAGGGTCAAAAATAATACAGGAGTTGACTTTTGCGGGTGGCTGCGCCGAGAGAAAATACAAAAAATATTCCGAATATTGTTTTTCAGCAGGCGGCTGTATCACAAGATTTGTTGAATTTCTTCAAAACTCCTACTGTTAAAATCAAGAGATTGCTCCACGTTTTGCCCGTACCTTGAGAAATGCGGTATCCATACTGTTTGGTGAGTTTCATTACAGGCCGGCCTGTGTGGGATTCGTCCAAACAGTATCCGCCCGTACCCGAACAAGAATCGGAGGCTGCTGAAAGGAGAAGGCGGCGGCTGCATACTCAAACGCATATGCAGCGGCAGGACAAGCTGCTTGAACGGTAACAACAGTGACACACTTGATGGTACTTCCTGAAGTGATGGCGAAAACACCGTTGTCATCCTTACGGTCAAAAGATTTGTCCAATGCTTTGCGCCAAAAACTGGAGAGAGGAAGCAATCCTTTCCGGCATCGAAAATATTTTACAGCGTCGCTTTGGCACAAATGCGGCGAAGTCGGATACCGCTGGGGATACCACGCGCGCAGGAAAGAGGCTGTCAGAAGCGTGGTTTCCATCCTGACAAAACTTAGAAGGTCTTAAACACAGTCATAACTTTGCAAAATGAAAACCAGCCCTCGGAAAATTATTCCCGAGGGCTGTTTTGGTGCGCCCGGCTGGAACTGAATCGGCGGCTTTCCGGGTCGGAGAGCTGTGACAGAGGGTTTTAAATGGTAATAATCGTGCTATTTTGGGTTGGGATACACTTAATTGTAAAGGGCGGTGAAAAGCCCGGGGAGATGGAGGCCAGCAGGTTCCGCGAATTTTTTGTATATCAGTAGTCAGATAGTGGTCGGGAGAGCGTGGACTGCGATGATCTTGCTCCACGGAAATCAAAACTTGCACAGCAGAAGTTGGATGCGATGATGGGACATAGAGAGAAAAACAGTTCTCGGAACATTTCGATATTTGCTTTACGGCGGCAGGGCTTAATGCGCCTGCCCGGTGAACAGAAAATCGGCCCAAAAGGCAGAGCAGATATACGATGCGCCTCAGCCTTTCACCGAACTCACCGCAAAAACGGAAGATGGCGTGATCCGTCTAAACCGGGTCACACCATCTTCCTTTTAAATTTCTGTCTTATTAATACATAATGTTTCTTAAACCGTCGAAGAGACTGAAAATCCATATATCCAGATGGTGCAGGTTCAATATAGCAAGCTCAGCGATGACTCGGATTCTGTGGATTACTGCTCACCGTCATGGTCATGGGCAACGTCTGCGTCGTCAGCAGCCTCACACGCCATTCTATCACAAAGAAGCATGGTGCCCAGCTCTTGTGCAATGAGACTTATGTCAGTGCCAGCGGCATGGCTCAATAAGGCCCGGATATCTCCTAAGAAAGGGAGCAGTCACAGAAATATTGTGCAGCAATAAAAACATCTGTCTGACGCTTGGCCACGTGGGAAAGCAGCGCGAAACAGGTCTCTTTATAGCTGAGGCATCTCAGCCACCGTGCCAGTCCTGCGCGATTTTTCCGCACGGAACACAGCCAGATGGCCATTGAGGGAATCGTTGATGTTCGTGCAGGAGATGGACGGCTGTTCGCCCTGCAGCACGCGCACAAAGTCCTCCACCAGCCGCAGGTCTCCGCCGCCGTGGGAGCCTGTCATGCCGCTTTTGTCTCCGCCGATGGCAAGGTCCACCACTTCCTCGCGCCAGCCGCTCTCGCTGGCCGTGTCGATGGTGCGCACCGTAAACACCGAATCGTCGAACACGCCTTTGATCTCGCCCTTTGTGCCGATGATGTGCAGGTTGCGCTCCGCCTTGGCCGTGCCGCCGATCATGTTCAGCGTGGCTGTTGCGCCGTCCGCGAAATTGATGGCCACCGACTGGTGGTCCACCACTGTGTGCTCGCAGTCCCACACGCAGCGGCCGTGGATGTTATCCGTTTTCAGCGATTGGATCTTGTCCTCGATGGTGGGCTTTTCCAGATGCTCCAGGCAGTCCCACACATAAAAGCTCCAGCGGTCCGGATGGTCGATGTAATGCTTTTTGGCCGAGTACAGGCAGTTTTCCTCGATGCCGCAGTCCACCAGGCACCGCTTGCCCGCGCCTGCGGGCTTCTTGGCCGGGTCGAACTGAAAGTCGCTGCCGAAGCTGGCAACCTGCCGGGGCGCGACGCCGCTTTTCAGCCACATGATGAGATCCATGTCGTGGCAGCATTTGGCCAGCAGCATGGGCGCGCCGCACTTTTCCTCGTTGCCCCATTTGCCGCGGATATAGGACACCGCCAGGTGATGATAGCTGACGTGCTCGGTGGCCTGGATGTTGATGATATCGCCGATCTCCCCGGCCAGCAGGCGCTCCTTCACGGCCACATAGAACGGCGCGTAGCGCAGTACGTGGCAGATCATCACCCTGCGGCCGGTCTCGCCGACGACGCGCTGCAGCTCCCACATCTCGTCCTCATTGACGGCGAAGGGCTTTTCCAGAAGCATGTCGTAGCCCCGGCGCAGCAGCGGGACGGCGGTTTTTACATGCTGGGTATCCATGGTGCCGTTGATGACGGCATCGGCCAGCCTGGGGCGCTCCGCCAGCGCCTCGGCGCTTTCAAAGCACATATCCTCTCCAAACCCGTGCATCTCCGCCGTTTTTCTGCGGCGGATGGGGTCCGGGTCGGCCACGCCGACGATTTTGAATTTCTCCGGGTTCTGCAGGGCGTACAAGCTGTACAGAAGCGCACGATGCCCCGCGCCAACGATGATCGCTGTGATTTGTTTTGCCATTACGGACAGATCCTTTCCTGATTGATGTGATGAAAAATAAAGAGGGCAGAGCGGAACCGAACGCCGCCCGTATACAAATCCAGCATAGCGCCGCCGCCGCCGGGCAGTCAAGGGAGAAAAGCCTGAAATTGTTTTCCGGACCCTGACGGAAGGAAGAAAAATCAAATCTTTGTATAAAATGTATGTGAATCATGCTTGATTTTTGGGATAAAAATTGGGCAAAACACACAAAAAGCTATTGATTTTGGAGTTTCTGCCGTGGTATCCTCGTAAGCAGTTGGCTGCTCCGCCATCCGGCGGGCATGCGGCTGCAGGCAGGAGGCGTACAGCGTACGGGTAAGCCGTCCGGCCTGAAAAGAGTACCCTATACCGTGTTTTCATTACATATGGAGGAAAGCAACATGAAAAAGATGAAACGCATTATCAGTGCAGCCCTCACCCTGGCGCTGGCTGCCGGGATGCTTGCAGGCTGCGCCGGCTCTTCGTCCGGAACACCTGCGGCTTCGTCCGCCGGCGGCGCCTCCGCCGGCTCGTCTTCCGCGGAGCGCGAACGCATCACAGTCCGCGTATTCCGCAGCAAGGCCTCCCATGAGGTGGCCATGGACCAGATGGACGTATTCAAGGTGATGGGTGAGATGTTCAACATCGACTTTGAATTTGACAATCCCCCGCAGGAAAATTACACCGAACGCCTGAACCTTGTGATGATGGAAACGGAACTGCCCGACGTCATCATGGAGATCCCGGTGACGGATGTGCTGAAATACGGCGAAACGGGCGTGATCCTGCCGCTGAACGATTACATTGAAAACAGCATGCCGAACCTGAAAGCGGAAATGGACAAGCGCGACGGCGTGGAGAAAGCCCTCACCTACTCTGACGGCAACATTTACTATCTTCCCATGCTGGATGAGACGCCCTCGGGCAACATCCCGTATATCGTCCGCACCGACTGGCTGGACCAGCTTGGACTGGAACGCCCCGTAACCATCGAGGACTGGGAAAACTACTGGTCGCTCGTCAAGACCACCGACCTGAACGGCAACGGAAAAAATGATGAGATCCCCTTCAGCGCCTATGAAATTGAGCGTCTGCGCAATTTCTGCACGGCCTGGGGCGTACTGGACGATTTCTACACCGACCCCACCGACGGCGGCAAGGTGCACTACGGCCCCATCGAGGACAAATACAAGGAAGCCCTGGTTTGGATGAACGACATGTGGAACAAGGGCTACATTGACCAGGAGATCATCACCACAGATTACTCGGCCTTCAGCGCGAAGCTGGCGCAGAACATCGTCGGCTCCTTCGCGGGCCCGCTCGGCGGCATGCTGGCCGCCCAGAACGCCACGATGGCGGAATCCGTGCCCGGCTTCCACGTCGCCGCCACCGAGCCGCCGAAAGGTGAGGCCGGCGTACAGATTCACACCAACATCGACCTTGTCCCCCGCGCCGTTGTGGGCGCCACCATCACCTCCACCTGCAAAAATGTAGACCGCGTTGTGGAATGGCTGGACTATATGTACAGCGCCGAGGGCCAGATGCTGCTGAACATGGGCATTGAGGGCACGCATTACACCATGCAGGACGGCGAACCCATCTTTACCGATTATATCCTGAACAACCCGGACGGTCTTTCCCCGAAACAGGCGGTGGGGACGTTCACCATCGCGCAGGGAACCATGCCCTCTGTGCTGTGCTTCAGCGAGACCAGCCAGCTGGACGATGCTGCCGTGCTGGAGGCCAAGGAGAACTGCATCATCCCGTTCCTGGAGGAATCCAACAAATATGTGATTCCCGGCACGCTTTCGTTCTCATCTGAGAAAGACGCCGAGCGCCGTGCCGCCATGGCGGATATCGAGACCTATGTGGACGAGATGGTCATGAAATTCATCACCGGCCGCGAACCCATCGAAAATTGGGATACCTATGTGGCAAAAGTGAAGGAAATGGGCATTGAGAACGTCATTGGCATCTACCAGGAAGCCCTGGACGCCTGGAACAGCTGAAACAGAACCGGGAAGCCCGCCGCGCGCCTGATGTCCGGGTGCGCGGCGTTCTCCGGCGAACACCGTATGACGGGCGGCGGGCCTGCGAGCCCCGGCCCTATTTTGGAAGGAGGACACATTTATGAAAACCGCCGTGGCCTCCAGACAGGCGAGACCCTCCCGCACCGATAAAAACGGCAGACTGAGCCATGCGGGCAAGAAGATCTGGCGCAGCAGGTATTTGTATCTGCTGCTGCTGCCCACGTTTGTCTGGTATATCGTTTTCATGTATGCGCCGCTGTACGGCGCTCAGATCGCGTTTCGTGATTTCATGCCCGCCCTCGGCATCACCGGAGGGAAATGGGTAGGCTTCAAATACTTTATCCAGTTCTTCAAATCGGAATATTTTGTACGCTTGATGAAGAACACGCTGGGCATCAGCGTGTATTCCATCGTGGTGGGCTTCCCCATTCCGGTCATCCTTGCACTGCTGATGAACGAGGTGCGCAGCAAGTATTTCAAAAAAGGCGTACAGACCATCGTCTATATGCCGCATTTCATTTCCGCCGTCGTTGTGGTGAGCCTCATCAATGCAATGCTGTCGCCCAGCAACGGCCTGTTCAACCAGATCATCCAAATGTTCGGCGGGGATCCCGTCCATTTCATGGCCGAGCCGAAATACTTTAAGACGGTGTATGTGCTTTCGGATATCTGGCAGACAGCGGGCTACGGCTCTATCGTCTATCTGGCCGCGCTCACCAGCATCGACCCCTCGCTGTATGAGGCGGCGACGGTGGACGGCGCGTCCAAATGGAAAAAGCTGCTGCACATCACCCTGCCCTGCATCCTGCCAACGATCATGACGATGCTCATCCTGCGTATGGGCAGCATCTTCACCGTGGGCTACGAGAAGATCATGCTGATGTACAACCCCGCCACGTATGAGACGGCGGACGTCATTTCCACCTATGTATACCGGCGCGCGTTCGAGGGCGGCGAATACAGCTTCTCGGCGGCGGTGGGCCTGTTCAACTCCGTCATCAACTTCATCGTCATCATCGTGTTCAATAAGATCAGCAAACGGGTAAGCGAGGTGAGCCTCTGGTAATGGAACGGACAAAACAAAGGACAAAAATCAAAGAGAGTACGGGGGAGCGCATTTTTACCGGAGTGATCTATGCGATCCTGATCCTGTTTTGCGCTATTATCGTTTTCCCCCTGCTGCATATCGTCAGCGGTTCTTTCAGCGACCCCATGGCCCTGCTGCGCGGCGAGGTATCGTTCTGGCCCAAGGGCTTTACGTTTTCCATGTACGAAAAGGTATTCAAGGACGCCAGCATCTGGCAGGGCTATGGAAATACCATTGTATATACCGTGCTGGGCACCTGTATCAGCGTGGTGCTCACCGCCTTTGCGGCGTATCCGCTTTCCCGCAAGGATTTTTACGGCCGCAATCTGTTCATGGGTGTGTTCGTGTTCACGATGTTTTTCACCGGCGGCATGATCCCCACGTTTCTCATCGTACAGCGGCTGCACCTGCTCAATACGATGTGGGCGCTGATTCTGCCAACGGCTGTCAGCACGTACAATCTCATCATCATGCGCACGTTTTTTGAATCCACCATTCCCTTCGAGCTGGTGGAATCCGCCTCGCTGGACGGCTGCAACGACCTTGTCATCTTTTTCCGCATCGTGCTGCCGCTTTCCGGCCCCATTCTTGCGGTCATGGTGCTGTTCTACGGTGTGGCGCAGTGGAACTCCTGGTTTCCGGCGCTGTTGTACATCAGCGACCGCGGCCTGTATCCCCTGCAGATGGTGCTGCGTGAAGTACTCATCCAGAGCGACATCAGCAATATGGCGGGTTCCTCGGGTGATGTGGAGATCATCGGCGACGGCCTGAAATATGCCACTATGGTGGTGGCTACGCTGCCCATCATGTGCCTGTATCCGTTCCTGCAGAAATACTTTGTAAAGGGCGTCATGATCGGCGCTGTCAAGGGATAAGCGCGCAGGCGTTTTTTCGAAAAGCCGGGCGCGCAGGCGCCTGAGCGGCGCGCCC